>Ga0207655_1000229_pt1 | contig 93185 bp, 85 predicted proteins | sample KBSM44metaG_FD_184398 | JGI IMG/M metagenome (GOLD analysis project Ga0207655, IMG submission 184398) | Miscanthus rhizosphere microbial communities from Kellogg Biological Station, Michigan, USA - KBS M4-4 metaG (SPAdes) (version 2) | ecosystem: Host-associated > Plants > Roots > Rhizosphere >... | reverse complement strand
TACATCGAAATGTTTTATAACAGTAAGCGTCGGCATGGTTCTAGCGATCAGATGTCACCGACAGAATATGAAAACCAGTATTATCAACGGCTCGGAAGTGTCTAGATTATCCGTGGCGATTCAGAAAAACAAAAATCAACAATATGTCCTCCAAGCTTATGTTCACTATCAAAGAAATGAAAATGTAAACTAGGGCCACATAAATCTACTAGTGGTAAAGGTGTATAAAATCCGATCATGTTCCCTTCTATATTATTAATCGTATTAATTATCTTGTTACCAGAGATTACATCAATTGTTGGATAAGGTTTCACCTGTTTTGGATAAGACATTAATTTCACCCATTTATAAGTTGCCTTTACTCTAATTGCATATATGTAATTTAAAGAAGGTAGTTTTCCCATCAAGATTTTTTTAAAAGTTGGATAAGTAATTTCTTCATCAATAGTGAATTTTCTGTCAGCAATATATTTCGTTACTGTCATCTTTGGAGTTTTAAAATGTGGTTCAGGAGTTTGAATGTCGCCGTCAGAATTTGCGTGATAAAAAATACCATTAGAAAGAGTTAGCTCGCCCTCTAAGCTTTCTATTGCACCAATTCCAAAATCGCCATACTTTTTAATTTGTGCTAAATCTAAAACACCATCCAGCAGGCCAACAAAAGTTGCTCCATAGATGGATAATTGAAATACTTCTCTATTCATTGTTATCTCCATTCATTGAAATAAATCTAATCTTTATTATTAAAAAAAGAAAAACAGAAATGAGGAAGTAAAAAATGTAATTAAAGAAAAGTGAGCTTGCCGTCAGTAATATGGTGGCGGAGCCTACAGACGATATTACCGAAACTATGACTCCTGTTAGCGTACCGAAAATTGAACTTGCAGTGCCGGCTCTTGATGGGAAAATTTTCATTGAGTTAGCTAAAGTATTTGGGACAATAAATCCTATGAAAAAGAAAATAAGGAAGAGACCGCTAATGATGATTTTTAAAGAAGAGACAGAATATTGTGACCATAATGAAAATGTAATGCTGATTGCAACACATGCACTAAGCCCTAACATCAAAATGTCACCATTTTTATGTGTGTCAACTAGTTTTTTATTTGTTAATGAACCCAAAAAATATGCAAACCCGAGCAATAGAGCATAGTGCCCATATTGGATAGGAGTAATTAAGTACTTTTTTTGTAATAAAAATGGTCCCACAACATTAAAAAGTACAATAACCCCATACCCGACACCACCTATAAAACAATAAATCAAGAAGCGAGTATCTAAAGCTACTGTTTTTATATTGTCAGTGTTGAATGATTCACCTATTTTTTTTAAATTATTATTGGTCTCAGGGAATCTATTGAAAGATACAAAGGCCAGAACGAGACCATAAACAGCAAAGAAAAGGAAATTAGCTTGCCAGTTAAAATAATTTTGTAAATATCCGCCAATATTAGGGCCTATTATTGGGCCGAGTGACCAACATAGCCCAAAGTAATTCGTAAATTTAAATAAATCTTTTCCAGAAAAGACATCAACAATCATAGCGCGCGCAACAACAGCAAGTCCGGCAATACTTAATCCTTGAATAAATCGCCAAAAATTTAACCAGTAAATTGATGGAGATAAAAAAATGCAAAGTAAACTTGATAAGACAAAAACTATGCTGCAAATTTTAAGAATTAATCGTCTCCCTAAAGAATCGGAAATTATACCTAAAAAAAACTGACCGATCCCATAGCCAAACATATATGTTGCAATAGATAGTTGTACCGCAGTTTTCGGTGAGTTAAATGAGTTTGCTATTGCAGGTAATGAGGGAACATATAAATCAATTCCTAATCCCATTAAAAATGGAATTGCAAATATAAGTGTTTTTATTTGGAACATTGTCACAGATGAATATCGATCTTTCATAAGCTCCATTTCTAACTCCGGGTTATATGATTCAACTTAGGCTTGCTTTTTGAAGTAATCTATTCCTTTTTCAAAAGCAAGAATATTTTCTTGGATCCTATTTTGTGGAATGATTGTCTTTATAGTCTCTTTTGCAGACTCTAAATCATAATCTAGCAAGCATAATAATATAGACAATAAGGAAAAATTAAGATTCACGTAACTTATGTTTTCACTCTCTAGAATATTTTTATAAAAAATTGTTTTTTTTATTTTTTTGGTGGCACATACATCATTCACGGTGTAAGGGGTATCACGTTCCAAGCCAGCATTGACGCTAGGCGAAGTTAACTTGTAATCGCTCGCAACTAAGTATCCATCAGTTGATAAATAATGTATGTTTCTCAGTACTTCTGTTTGTTCAAGGCCGACTAGATAATCAACCTGACCTACGGGTATTAAAGGTGATAAGATTTTTTCTTTAGAGAACCGAAGATGAGAAGAAACACTTCCTCCTCTTTGCCCTAATCCCATGACATCGAAGCATTTAACTTCATACCCTTCAATAAATAGTATTTTATGAGTTAGCTTAGCAAGCGAGACAATACCTTGGCCACCAATACCACAAAATATTATATTTAGTTTACTGAATTGTTTCATAATTTATTGCCCCATTTTTACAGTTTGTTTGACATAATTTACATCCCACGCACAGACCAGAGTCAATATGTATCTTCTCTTCACCATTATCTTTTAATATTTCCAGGGCGGGACAACTGATTTGAAGACAAGCTTTGCATTTCAAACAGGCTTCGTTATCTATTGTACACTGTCCTTTTACTTCTGGTTTAAACTTAACTAGGCATTCTTTTTTGACGATAATTACCCCGTTCCCATCTCTATTGAGTGAGGAAATTACGTCTTTTTCAAAATCATCAATTTTATAAGGATCGACTTCTATTACATCTTGAATGCCTAAAGCATGACAAGTCTCTTTTATATCGAGTGACGATGAATATTCAGGTCTGGAGGATGGGACATCCTGGCCACCAGTCATTGCGATACATTGATTATCGACGATAATTACTTTTGTATTACCCTTATTGAAAGTAAGATTTATTAAACCATTTATACCTGTAGCCCAAAAACCTCCATCCCCTATAACGGCTATATAGTTCTCTTTATCATCATTAGCGCAATTGAAACCGTGCGCTATTCCGATAGAACTTCCCATATGTTTAGCATTAGTGAATGCATTGATGTGTGGAAAAATACCTAACCCGCCACAAGTTACATCTGTAGTTGCCTTAAGGTGATATTTTTTCAGTATATAATATACAAACAGATGAGAGCAGCCAGCACAATTCATTGGCAGCCTAAATGGAATGTCTTGCAATGGTTGTGCAACGATATCATTCACTAGGAATTTGCTTTTTATTATTTCCGGGGTGAAGAATGTGAAATCTGGGAATTTTTTGAGATCAACGTCTTTAGCGATGTTAATGCCCATGGATCTTATTTCTTTTTCGATGACAGATTGCCCATCTTCAATTACATATAATTTATCCACATAGGTGGATATTTTTTTTATCAATCCTATGGGTAGGGGGTGTATAGCGCCAAGTTTAAGTATGGAGGCATCAGGTAACGTTTCTTTCAAGTATAGGTATGATGCGCCAGATGTTATAAAACCAATTTTTTTATCTTTTAACTCAATAGGGTTGATGTTGCTATTATTTGATAAATTGTCTGTCAATCTATCCATCGAATGAACAAAATCATTATTGAATCTTGTAACTTTCGGATTATCACTGTTTTTCATTCCCATGATAGTTGTAGTGGTTAATACGGCATAGCAGCTACTTTTAAATTTCAAGTTTTTGCTCGCTGAATATTGATAGTTTTCATCTATATTTACAAGCGAACTAGTTTTACACGTAACAGTAGTAAGTCTGATTATCACAGGGAGACTGTATAATTCACTTAATTTAAATGCAAGTTTTGTCAATTTTAGTGCATCTAAACTATCACTTGGTTCCAATATCGGGACGCCGGCACTTCTACCGTAATAACGGCAATCATTATAATCATCGGTTATTCTTCCGACATCGTCAGCAACTACAATAACAAGGCCCCCGTTTATCTGTGATTGTGCTGCTGAGATCAAGGCATCGTGAGCTACGTTTAAACCAACGGTCTTCATTACCGCTAAACTTCTAGCACCAGAAAATGATGCCCCCATTGCGACTTCTAATGCTACCTTCTCATTTACAGACCATTCGCAATAAATATCTTTATAATCCCTCATAATATCATCGATGATTGATGTTGATGGCGTACCAGGATAACCAGTAGCGACCTTAACACCTGACTCAAACGCGCCTCTTGCTACAGCATCATTTGCAGTAAGTATTTTATTCATATTAGCCTCGATATTTTATTAAATTATTTATAATAGATTACAATTGCTCCCCAAATAAACCCAAGGCCAGCACTAACCAATACCACATTACTTCCTTTATTAATTAAACCTTTTGATTCTGCTAAAAATAATGACAAAATGGGATCAAATTGCTCCATGTGGCCAAAGTTTGACAGGTATAATGATTTTGAATTTTCCAAGTTTATTCTTTTTAATATTTCTTCATGTGCTGACCTCTTGATATGCAAAATTGCAAGATAGTCAATATCACTCGGGGCCATATTGGATTTTTTCAATGAATTTTTTATCACAGTTTCAAAGTTATTTATTGATGTCATGTTCAACGTGTTTTTGAATTTCTCAGAATCATTCATGAGAAATCTTATTTGCATGTCACTATTGCCATGTGTTTTTTTTGTTTCTCGCGTTGCATAGCAAATATTAGATAGAGAGCCATCACATTTGAAACTATCCCCTAATATGGTGTTGCTACAATTTTCATTGCTAATTAAAACTGACGCTGCCCCAGAACTTAAATCTAATAGAAAGTGTGTGTTTGGGTTGTTTGTATCTAAATAATCTATGTCTCTACATCCTCCAACAAGAAGAATGTTGCTGTACTCTTGGTGCGAATCTAATAATGATTTTGCAATGGATATCCCTGCCAGCATTGATCCACATAAAGCGGTCATATCAAATGCCCAGGCATTATCAGCACCTAGATCCGAAGCTAAACTAATCGCCGTAACCCACATAAACTTCTCGGTATTCTGGCTCCCGACCCAAATTATTACATCCAAGTCTGTAGCGGTTATTTCGGATCTTTTCAAAGCATCTTCAGCCGCTTTAATTCCCATAAAATAACTTGTTTCATGACTGCGAGCTCTTCGCTTTTTACTAATTCCATATTTGTTTATCAATATGCTTTCAGGAATCCCAGTTTCTTTAGATATTTGGGATGATGTTATTGTTTGAGGGGGTATATATAGCCCGATACTTGTAATTCCACAGCTCATGATTATTAACTCCTTAATGGTTTTCAATAACATCTGCTACATATAATAACCCCCATTAATGTTGAAATTTGCTCCCGTGATGTAGGTAGAATCCTCTTGTATCAGTAGGCGTACAACTTCGGCTATTTCAGTAGGTTTTAGGAGTCTTTTAATTGGTATTTCTTTTAAAATATTTCCCAGAGTGGTCGTTGGTATTTTCCCCAATACCATATCGGTCTCAGTATATCCTGGGGATACAACATTTACTGTGATTCCGCTGCTTGCTAGTTCTAATGCTAATGCTTTGGTAAAGCCTACAACTCCAGCTTTAGCCGCGCAATAATTAGTTTGACCAAACTGTCCTTTTTCTGCATTAACCGACGAAATGTTAACTATTCTTCCATATTTACTCTCTATCATCTTACTTACAATTGGTTGAGTGATGTTAAATAGGCTAACTAAATTGGTTGTTAATACAATTGACCAGTCTTCAATGGACATTTTTTTAAATGTTCTATCCTTTGTAATGCCTGCATTATTAATCAGTACATCTATAGAGCCATATTCATTGATTATTTGTGAAATGAGGCTATTACATGAGGCATAGTCATTTATATCACATGGGAAATATATTAAATCATCATATCCTTCTGCATGAGAATCGTTTATCCATTTTTCACCCAATGATTTATTTTTTGATATAACAATAACTTTCAATCCTTCATTATGTAGCATTTTAGCTATAGAAGAGCCGATGCCTCGGGTTCCTCCAGTAACTAAAGCTATTTTTCCTTTCATGCCCACCTCGATTAATATAAGATTTAACTATTAATATTTTCGACAATCATTGCGATTCCCATCCCTCCACCAATACATAATGTTGCTAATCCATAATGAGATTTTCTTCTTATCATCTCGAAAATTAATGTCGTAAGGATCCTTGCACCGGAAGCACCAATTGGATGGCCTAATGCTATTGAACCGCCATTGACATTTACTTTCTCAACGTCCCACCCTAATTTTCTGTTTATACAAATCACCTGTGCTGCAAAAGCTTCATTGACTTCTATTAAATCTAAATCTTCTATTTTTAGATTTGCTTTTTTAAGCACTTTTAGAGATGCTTCTATTGGCCCAGTCCCCATTAAACTAGGTTCAACCCCTACTTCTGCCCAGGCGATGATTCTAACCATAGGATTCAACATTAATTCACTGGCTTTTTTTTCAGACATTAAAATTACTGCTGATGCCCCATTGTTTATACCAGTCGAATTTCCTGCTGTGACGGTGCCATTTTTATCAAATGCTGGTTTTAAAGAATGAAGTTTTTCTAGTGTCGTATTTGGCCTTGGAAACTCATCTTTATCAAAAACTGTATCGGTAGCATTATTTTCCAAAAATATTGGAACAATTTCATCAATAAATTTCCCTTCATCAACAGCTTTTCGACATTTTTGTTGGGAACCATAAGAAAACTCGTCTTGTTCATCTCTTGTTATATGAAAGTGATTTGCTATATTTTCGGCGGTTACACCCATATGACATTTACTATATGCATCACTTAATCCATCGTTAATAAGTGTGTCAATTAGTTTTAAGTCGCCAATTCTTTTCCCTGTACGAGAACCTGACAGAATTCTAGCGGCCATATCCATATTTTCTTGACCACCGGCGATGACAATATCGGCATTGCCGCATTTAATATCATCGTATGCTAACGCTATTGCTTTTAAACCTGAACCACATACTTCATTAATGGTATAGGCACAGGTTTCAATAGGTAGTCCAGCTTTCAATGCTGCCTGTCGGGCGGGGTTTTGTCCAAGTCCTGCGGTGAGGACATTCCCCATAACAACTTCTTGAATAATTTCTTTAGATATTTTGACTCTATCAACTAGCCCCTTTATTACTTCTGCCCCTAAGTGAATTGCTGGAAAGTTTGATAGACTTCCCCCAAAAGAACCAATAGCAGTTCTTGCCGCTGATACAATAACAACATCGTTAGCCATACAGTCTCCAATAATTTATTATTTCATTTGTTTTACTCCATTGAAAATTTGACTTCATCACTCCTTAACATTTTTTGGGGTGATTTTTCTCACCCGTTTAAGTTAATGATTTGTGATAAATGATTTTTTTCCATTAACATCTGCAACATGTAACTTTGTTCTTTGTTTTATTAGCAGAACCAAGTCCCTCAAACAAAAAAGGAAATTACCAGAATAGGCCTCTGTCTATTGCTTAAAGTAACCTGCTTGTTATGCGGTAGTGATGTACTGAAATGTGGGAGGTTCAACCACAGTTTTGCGGGCTAATTTGTTTTAGCAATGTGAGAAGTTCTGTTTAAGACATGATGCTAGCTAATATAAAAAGCAGAACACTAAACGACCTGTTCTGCTTTTATTGTATTCGTCAATTACTGACATTCCTAATTAGGATATTTATCTTTTCTGCACCCGGCTCCATACATAAGGAGGCAGAAAAGCATCACTGCATGCATCCAGATAATCCGACCACCATTGCATCATCGCTTTACGGGCATCGAGATATTCTGCTTTATGGATGTAAGCCGCTCGAACGCTATTGCGTTCCTGGTGACTCATCTGCCGTTCAACCGCACCCTGTGCCCATAGGCCAGACTCCATCAGGGCACTACAGGCCATTGCACGAAACCCGTGGCCGCAGATTTCATCTTTTGTGTCATAGCCCATCAGGCGTAGCGCCTTGTTGACCGTGTTTTCACACATCGGTTTATATGGATTGTGATCGCCGGGGAATACCAGCTCTTGATGCCCGGATATTTCCTGTATCTGTTCCAGAATAGTGATGGACTGACGGGAGAGTGGAACGATGTGTGGAGTGCGCATTTTTGCACCACGCCCAGAATAGCGGACACCGGGGATGGACTCGCGAGTGGCAGGAATGGTCCAGATTTTGTTTCTGAAATCGATCTCAGACCAACGCGCGAAACGCAGTTCGCTGGAGCGGATGAAAAGGTGCAGGGTGAGTGATACTGCAAGGCGGGTTAACTCTCGTCCTTGCTGGTAGTCCTCAATGCGAGCCAACAGTTCCGACAGTCGCTCCAGCGGAAGGGCGGGGTAGTGGCGTTTAACGGGAGGGGCGATGATACCCTCCAGATTTGCCGCCGGATTGTTCTCTATCAACTCCTGATGAACGGCATGACGCATGATGCTGCACATATGCTGTCGGGTACGTGCTGCGACTTCCAGCAGACCTTTTTGCTCAATGCCTTTCAGCAGATCGATAAAGTGACGAGGTTTCAGTTCAGCTACTGGCAAGTGTCCAATCACAGGAAATATATGATTGTTCATGCTGGCAAGAAGACGGGAGGCGTGGTTCTCTGACCATGTTCTGTTGCTTTTATGCCAGCTCAATGCAACGTGCTTAAATGTTTTTTCCGGTGAGCGGGCAGCTTTCTCTGCGATACGTTGCTGTGATGGATTGATATTCTGCGTAAGCAGTTTGCGTATGCCATCACGTTGCTGACGAGCGTAAGCCAGAGAAACATCGGGATAGGCACCTAAGCCGAGGCGGGATTCTTTACCATTGATTCGATATTTGAGATACCAGAGACGTGAACCGCCTGGATTGACTAAAAGGTACAGGCCATGAGAATCGGAAACTTTGAAAGGTTTAGCGGATGGTTTTAAGCTGCGGATTTTTGTGTCGTTAAGAGACATTTGGGGGTCACTCCGTCATCGAACCAACATGACCCCAAATCTGACCACCAAATTCTCCCGATGCGGAGGAGAAACTAAAAATGCATCGGGAAGACTTTTCACACTAACTTATTGAATCTAAATTACATAAGGATTCGCAGAGCGGCATGAAAACAAGAATTTGGCTCCTCTGACTGGACTCGAACCAGTGACATACGGATTAACAGTCCGCCGTTCTACCGACTGAACTACAGAGGAATCGTTGGAACGGTGCGAATAATAGCGACTGCCCCGTGGCATGTCAAAGGGGAAACTGAATAAATGTGTGCGTTTGCTGATACTTTAGCCAAGTTGTTGAGAATAGAGTCAAAAAGGCCCGTTTTCATATTGAAGCAGGCCTTTTTCGGTCTTAACGCAATTCACGACAAGCGCGGGTGATTCGCTCGCAGGCTTCCTGCAACCGGTTGTCATCGATGGCATAAGCAATACGCAAATAACCCGGCGCACCAAAAGCAGAACCCTGAAGCGTGGCGACATGGCCTGATTTCAGCAGATAAGCTGCAAAATCTTCATCTGTTCTGAGAATATCGCCTGAAGGTGTCGTTTTACCTGACATCCCCTGACAATTAGCGAAAACGTAAAATGCGCCCGGCGGCGTTTCGGCACTCAGGCCGTCAATGGCATTCACGCAGTTCATGATCAGGGTGCGACGGTGCGTCAGGATGTCGATCCAGTCCGCGATGAATGCATTGCCCTGTTCCAGAGCGGCAACAGTCGCGGCCTGAGAAATGGAGCTGGGGTTGGAAGTGCTTTGCGACTGCAAAATTTGCATGGCAGAAATCAGCCACGCGGGGCCGCCCGCATAACCCAAACGCCAGCCGGTCATTGAATAGCCTTTAGAAACACCGTTTACGGTCAGGATCCGCTCTTTCAGACGAGGTTCGACTTCGGCGAGTGTGGCGAAAATACCGGGCACAAAACAAATTTGTTCGTAGATGTCGTCTGCCATCACCAGCACCTGCGGATGCTCCAGCAGAACGGCGGCCAGTGCGTGGAGTTCGTCAACTGAATAGACTGCCCCGGTCGGATTGTTCGGGGAGTTGAGGATGACCCAACGTGTTTTCGGGGTGATTGCGGCGGCTAAAACTTCCGGCTGCAATTTCCAGCCATCACTTTCCAGACAATGAACAATCCGCGGTTCACCTTCCGCCAGTGCCACCATATCCGGATAAGACACCCAGTAAGGGGCCGGGATAATCACCTGATCGCCAGACGAAACGGTGGCCAAAAGTGCGTTGAAAATGAGTTGCTTGGCGCCACTGCCCGCGATGACTTCATCCGGGCGGTAGCTGATCCTATTTTCACGATTAAACTTAGTCATGATGGCGTGTTTAAGCGCGGCGGTACCGGCAACGGCAGTGTATTTTGTGTCACCTTGTACAATCGCGTCGATGCCGGCCTGCTTAATATGTGCGGGAGTATCGAAATCCAGCTCACCTTCGCCCAGGTTGATGACATCAGTACCTGCCGCGCTGAGCGCACGAACCTGGTCGGAGATCGCCGCTGTCGGCGAAGGGCGCACGCGACGCAAACGAGGTGCAAGAAATTCAGCAGACATTGTTTCCCCTGTATGAACAATAACAAAATTGTATTATGTGAATCATTAAAACCAATTTAAACTTACCATTCTTCTTTTTGCTTTGCTCATAATTTCTTCGTGCTGAGCGGTATTTTACTGACGGAAACGGCAGGGCAGCGGGTATTGCTGGCGGTGAGCCTGCGGGCTGTCTGAACTTTTCATTTATATTTCAAGGTTGTCTTATGGCTTTTATTTTTGTTGCACATGACACACCTGAGCCGTCGCTGTACGGTGCGATGGCGGCAATACTGGCGGCACAAAAGGATTTACCGCTGGCGCATCTGCCGGTGAGCTGGGATACCGCACGCTACCCTGATGCCTGCCAGCACGTCGTTGGTGAAGGGCAACGGGTAACCAGCGGGTTGCTTTGGGCAGAACGGCTGATTTTGCAAAGTGCCGGTAAAGTGATGAAGCTGGAAGAATTGCTGAAGACGTATGGCACCGGGGATGTGGTGATCCCCCTCGGGCCAATGCAGATCATTCAGTTCACTCAAATTGCACGGCAGGTTCGCGAAAACGCGTTTGACTATGAATTGATTACGGTTGAGCGCGAAAATCAGGGGTATATGTTCAGGCGGCACGGACTGACGGATGAAGCCGCCGGATGCTGGTGGCGTGATCGTTATGGGCGCTGGATAAATCACGATACGCCGCCACAAACCACCACTTCGCTGCGTATCGCGCTGGTCGGTGCGCAGTCCGAGCAGTGCACGACCTATCCGGCCACGCTCGCTGCGTTGGGTGATGCCGCGGATGCTTTATCAGTGTCGCTTGATATGGTGTATGCCGCGCCCCAGGTGCTGGAAGATCATCTGCATGAGGTGATGGAAAACGTCGATGGCATTTTACTGCCGGGCGGATCCGCGATGTGTAATGTTACCGGACAGATTTGTGCCGCACATTACGCCCTGAATCGCCATATTCCCATTCTCGGCTTGTGCCTGGGCATGCAAACCATGACTACGGCCATCGTGCAGAACATGATGGGTTCTGCGAAAGCCAATCTGGCGGAAGCGGATCCTGATGCTGATATTAAAACTTTTGTGCCGCTGACGAATACGCCAACATTGCCGGTTCACCGCCTCGGGGATCATCGGATGCATTCCCGCCCCGGCAGCCGGTTGCATGAGATTCTTGGCGATGAATTTATCGTGCGCTACAACCACCGTTTTCACCTTGCACCTGAACTGAAACCGGATCTGGAAAATCACGGATTGCTGATCAGCGGGACCGATGCCACCGGCAAGATTGCTGACGGAATCGAATTCACACGCCATCCGTTTTATCTCGGCGTGCAGGGCCACCCGGAGTTGTCATCACTGCCGGTGAAACCTCACCCGTTGCTGATAGCTTTTCTGAAAGCGGCGTCAGCTCAGCACGGATAAATTGACGGCACCATGAAAAATCCCCGCCTGCAAAGACGGGGATTTTTGCTTAAAGCGGGTTACTTCAGGGTGACGCCGGAGCGCGGATCGGCGGCCAGACGGCGCAGTTCCTGCTCCACCAGCCCGATCACATCAGCTTGCAGATCAATCAGCGGGGCGCGGACATGGTGGCCGTCAAAACCGCGCAGGTTCATGGCCGCTTTTACCAGTTGCGGCTGACCGAAACGGCGGGCCAGCGCCCGGTACGGATACCACAGACGGTGCAGTTCGAGGGCGGTGCTGGCATCGCCGCTTTCCAGCGCACGATAGGTTGCCAGAATAATTTCCGGCAGAGCGCCGCTGTTGGTGGTGCTGATGCCGTCAAAACCACACATCATCGGCCCTAAAAATGCCAGATCGGAGGCGCAGAACAGACGCAGACGCCCGCCAAGACGGTTGGCAATCTGATCGATGGCGGTCGGGTTCAGGTCACCTTGTTTGATACCCACCACGCCGTCGATGTCGGCCAGTTGCTCCAGCACTACCGGCGGCAACGTAATGCCGATACCCGGTGCGTTATACACCAAAATACCGGTGCGTGATAACGGTGCCATCTGTTTGAAGAAGCTGATAATTTGCGCGTCGGTCACTTCAGAAACAAACGGCGGCGTGACCATCGGCAGGCCACCCAGATCGCCCGCCAGTTGCGTTAAATCACGCACGACACGGACATCTGAACCTGCGCTGCACAACATCACCGGCACGCGGTCACCCACCACTTCCATCACATGGCGGAACAGCGTGGCGCGTTCGTCGGCGGTCATCGCCGGGAATTCACCGTACGTGCCGCCAATCAAAATGCCGTCATAACCGAGGCCGATGACCCGCTCAATGTTGCGGGATAACCCGGCAAAATCAAACTCGCCGCCCGCCGTAAAAGGCGTCACGGTAATATTAAAAATACCTTTCAGGCGCGCCTGACTTTCACTGATGTCTTTCATTTATTCAATTCCCATCATCTGGTTAAAAGCAAAATCAAAGTAAGGTCAGCGGACGATCCACTGTGCCGAGGGCGCGATAGCCGGTTTCGGTCACCACAATGGTTTCACTGACACCGACGGTGAATTCGCCGTAAATGCGCAATGCAGGCGGAATGTGGAAGGTCATTCCCGGCTGTAATTCGGTGGTGATGCCGCTGTAAAGGCTGAGGATCGCGCCTTCGCCCCAGTCCGGTGCGAACGAAATACCAATCGAATAACCGGTGCGTTTTTTGAAGTTATCGGTATAGCCAGCGCGGTCGATAACGGCCTGACAGGCCAGATGCGGCGCTTCGCATGTCGCGCCCGGACGGATGGCATCGAGTGCAGCCTGCAACGCTTCCTGACAGACTTTTTCCATTTCCAGCGCCACGGCTGGCGGTTTGCCGAGCCAGGCGGAGCGCATCAGGGCCGCGTGATAACGGTCGTGAGTGGCGGCCATTTCAAGGAAAATCGGGTCGCCCCCGAGAATTTTACGGCGTCGCCATGTACCGTGCGGCACACCGGTGCGCGGGCCGCTGGAGACCAGCGGTTCCATGCCCATATATTCGGAACCGGCGGCAATCGCTGCCCCCATCATGGCGGAAACCAGGTCGTTTTCTGTCGCACCTGCGGCAATCGCCGCGCGGCCTGCCAGCATGCCAGCGTCAACGTAACGGGCGGCGTGCGCCATTTTTTCCAGTTCTGCGGCTGATTTCACGGCGCGCAGTTGCTCGATAACACCAGCCGCATCGTGGATCGTGCCGATTTCAGCCTGTAAGGCTTCGTATATTGCGATCGGCAGAAACCAGCCGCGTTTATCGATCCCGATCCGGCTCTTCATCCAGCCACGCGTTTTCAGCACATCGAGCAGGAAATTCACCGGATTATCGCCATCGGTATAAATCGCCGCGTCGCGGATAAAGGTGTTGGAGATGAAGTTGAAATACTCAAGCTGGCGGATAACAAACACCGGATCGCCTTCCACCGGCAGTACCAGCGTCTGGAAAGTGTAATAGCCCGGTGTTTGCTGACCTGTCAGGTAAAAGATGTTTTCCGGCCCGGTGATCACCATCACGTCCAGACCGGCTTTCACCAGTAACTGACGCGCCTTCGCCATGCGCTGCCGATATTCTTCTTCGTGAAATGCAGATTCTGCGCCTGGCACGACGCGGCCCGTATCGGGTAATGATGTTGCTGTCATTGTTCAAACTCCTGAATAAATTCTGCCTGGGAAGGGGTGAAGCGGATACCCAGCCCCGCGCCCGGCGGGCTGCTGAGTAACCCCTGATGATAGGAAAGGCCGTGAACCGGGTCGTTACCCAGCCCGTCGGCACCGTAAAGTTCGGCGTAAGCGGGCTGGCAGGCGCGGGCGACGTGCAGGGCGGCGGCGGTAGCGGCACCGCCTTCGTTCATCTGACCAATCATGAAGGGCACGCCCGCTGCCGTAAGACGTCGTGCGGCAGCCATTGTCGGCGCAATGCCGCCCATTTTGACCAGTTTGAGATGCGCCATAATCTTGCCGTTCAGCGCCAAAATGCGTTCTAAATCCGCCTCGCTGCTCATGCTTTCATCGAGCATCAGCGGCACCGGACTGGCTTCGGCCAGCGTCGGATAATAGTGCGCATTAGCGTCAGAAACCGGCTGTTCGAGATAACTCATGTCAAACTTCGCCAGCGAGATTAAATGGCTGCGCGCGGCTTCCGGCTGCCATTGGCCGTTGGCATCTGCGGACAAACTGATTTCGTGCCCGAAACGTCGGCGCAGCGCACTGAGCCGTGCTTCATCTTCTTCGAACGAAGCCACGCCGACGCGCAGTTTAAGCTGTGTAAAACCGCGATCCACATACGCCGTCGCCTGTTGCAGCATCTGCGCCATCGGCGTCCAGAACAGCGTCTGGTTGGTGTGATAACTCACCGTTTCGCTATTATCTGCGCCCGCCAGTTGCGCCACGCTGATGCCTTCCTGACGCGCGATCAGATCATGCAGCGCGATATCCAGCAGCATGCGTGTCGGTGCCAGAAAATCCGCCAGCCGTTGCGGCAGATTGAGCAAAATTGTGCTGGCAGGCTGACTGAGATCCAGTTGCTGCAACGCACGGATCACATCACTCAACACCCGTTCGGCGCTGTAACCATTGAGATACGCCATGTTGATGCGCACTTCGCCCAGCCCGTTGAAGTTTTTGTCTTCAAGCAGCAGATACAAGGTGTCCAGCCCCGGCACACTGCCCGACGAGGCGGTATAAAGTTGCAGATGCGGATACCGCAGGTCGGCGCGATATAATGTCGCTTTCACCGTTTTCCCCTCAGCGTTTGAGCATTTTTAAGGCAACATCGCAGTAAATTTTGCTGCCTGCCACGAATTCATCGATGGGGATAAATTCATCAGGTTTATGCGCGACGGCCAGCGAACCGGGGCCGATGATGATGCCTTTAGTGCCCAGACTGCGAAAATGCACCAGATCGCATCCCCCCTGAAAACCGAACGGGCCGGGTTCAGGATTGCCCTGCGCGGCGCAGGCTTCAACGCCCGCCCGCACAATCGGATCGTCAGAATCGGTTTCGGTCGCACCGCCGGTGGTGGGTTTGTAGGTGATGATTTCGCTGCGCACACCGAATTTTTCCTGCGCCAGTTGCAGTAAATCCTGAATTTCCTGTTTCACGGCGTTTTCGTCTTCGCCCGGCACCATACGCCGGTCGAGCAATAATTCGCAGGCGCCCGGCAGCACGTTATCGGCATGTCCGCCGCTAATGCGCGTGACCGTCAGGCTGGCGTTACCGACCAGCGGATGGCAGCGACAACGCACGGTATGTTCATGCGTTTCTTCCACCAGACCGAGCAGTTGCGCGGCACGGAAAATAGCGTTCTCGCCCAGCTCCGGTGTGCCGGAATGCGCGGTGACGCCATGAACGCGAACCAGCGGACGTAAACTGCCTTTGTGCGCCGAGTATGTGGTGTTGGACGTCGGTTCGCCGATCACCACGTAATCGATATGCGCCGGGGCTTCGCGCACATAAAACTTCGCGCCTTCGCTGGCGACTTCTTCGTCGGCGACAAAAATCGCCATCAGCGTGCCGCGCCAGTCATTGCGGTTGGCCGCGAGCCAGCGCATGGCTTCGATCATGGCGATCAGCGGGCCTTTAGCGTCGCAGGCTCCGCGGCCATACAACCGCCCGTCGCGTTCGGTGAGGGTGAACGGATCCTGCTGCCAGCCTTCACCGGCCGGTACGACGTCGATGTGGGTATTAAAGGCAAAGCACGGGCCGCTGCCGTTTTCCAGCCTGCCAATCACGTTGGTGCGTCCCGGTGCGTACTCGCTGAGCGTCAGGTCGAAGCCGATGTCGCTGAGCATGGCGCTGATAAGCTCTGCGGCCTCGCGTTCACGTCCCGGCGGGTTTTCGGTATTGATCGCCACCAGTGCGGCAAGATCGCGTTTCATTCTGCTGATATCGGGCGATGAAAGACTCATCGGTGTCTCCTGAAAAACAGTTTTGTGGCAAAAGTCAGGCCCCTGGTGAGGGCGCAATAGGTGTTTTGAGAGTGCTGAAAAGGATCAATGTAAGATTTGATCTAAGAAACGTTGTGCCCGCAGGCTGACATCGCCGCCGAAGAATTTTTCGCCGGTCGCGTTTTCGATGATTTCGCCGTTTTCCATAAAGACGATGTGATTGGCTGCACGTTTCGCGAAGCCCATTTCATGCGTGACCACAATGCTGGTCATGCCTTCGGCGCTGAGATCGGCCATCACGTCGAGCACTTCGCGGATCATTTCCGGGTCGAGCGCCGAAGTCGGCTCGTCAAACAGCATCAGTTTGGGTTTCATCGCCAGTGCACGGGCAATGGCGACACGTTGCTGCTGGCCGCCGGAAAGTTCATCCGGGAACGAATCGGCTTTATCAGGAATTCGTACTTTGCCGAGCAGTTCCAGTGCCTGCGCCTCGGCTTCACTGCGGCTGACGCCCAGCACGGTCATCGGCGCGAGCATGATGTTTTCGGCCGCCGTCAGATGGGAAAACAGTTCGTAGTTCTGGAACACCATGCCGATGTCACGGCGTAATTTATGCGGCTCGATACTGGCGTGGGTGATGTCCTGATTGCGAAAGAAGATCGACCCCCCCTGGATCGGCTCCAGCAAATTGATGCAGCGCAGCAGGGTAGATTTGCCTGAGCCTGACGGACCAATCAGCACCACGGTTTCGCCCTGAACCACATTCAGGGAACAGTTTTTAAGCACGTGTTGTGCGCCAAAATGTTTATCGACGCCGATGATTTCCAGAACCGGTTTGGATTGACTCACGGACTTCTCCTCAGTTTGGCGTGCTGCTGCGCAGCAGGCGTTCAGTCAGTGACAGCGCGGGTTTCTTGCGCTTTTTCGGATCAAGCGAACGTTCCAGCCAGGCCTGTCCGACCATGAATACGGAAGTCAGCACCAGGTAGTAAATACCTGCGGCGCACAGTGCTTCGAAATATCGGAAGCTGGCGCTGGCGGTCTGATTGGCGATAAGCAGCAGTTCCTGCACGGCAATCACCGACACCAGTGCGCTCGACTTCAGCATGCTGATCATCTGATTGCCCATCGGCGGCAACACGATGCGCGCGGCCTGTGGCAACACAATCTTGCGCATGATCTGGCTCTGAGTCATGCCGAGCGCCATCCCCGCCGTTCGCTGCCCGCTGCGTACGGCCTGTAAGCCGGAGCGTAAAATCTCCGCCATATACGCCCCTTCATTTAAGGACAGCGCCATCACCGCACAGGTGAAAGCGGAGAAGCGCAGGCCGAAGGTTGGCAGGACGTTGTAAACGAAAATAATCTGGAACAGCACCGGTGTGCCGCGAAATAACCAGAGATAGAAGAAGGCCAGAACGGATCCCGCCCGGAAGCGGGATTCCTGCAGCAGGGCCAGCACCAGCCCCGCAATAATGCCAAAGAACAACGAGCACACCGTTAACAACAAGGTCATTAATGCGCCCTGAAAGAACGCCGGTGAGAACAGGTATTGCCAAACAAGATCAAGTGACATGAACTTTCCTCAACGTCAGGGCAACGCTTTACTTAACATCACGGTTTCAGAAAATGGACACCGAAGCCGGGAACTGCCATTTGCTGATGATTTTTTGATAAGTTCCGTCTTTCACCACGTCCTGAAGGCCTTTTTCCAGCAGCGATTTCATTTCGGTATCGCCTTTACGCACGGCAAAACCGATGTGCGTGTCTGCTTCAAACTCAGCGCCGACGGCTTCGAAGGTATCGCCTTTTTCACTCAGCAGCGCCACAGCACCCGGCGTTGACAGGAATTCTGCATCAGCACGTTTTTGTGCCACTGCGACGGCGGAATCCGTGGCAGCCGGGAAGGTCAGCACGGTCAGCGCCGGTTTTTTCGCATCCAGACATTTTTGGTTGTCTGCACGCGCCTGACTTTCTTCAATGCCGCCCAGCGTCACGGCGATGTTTTTGCCGCACAGGGACAAATCACGACCGGTGATTTTTTCCGGATTGCCTTTCGCCACAATGACGCGGCTGCCGATTTTCAGGTACGGCACAAAATCCACCTGCTCAGAACGGGTCGGGTTGATGTACATCGCTGAGTTGATGATATCGAGACGTTTGCCCTGCAACGCGGGGATCAGTCCTTTGAACTCCATCGACATCGGTTCCGGTGTCAGCGCCAGTTTTTTCGACAGGGCGGTGATGAGATCGATATCGAAACCGGTCAGCTTGCCATCTTTAGTAAATTCAAACGGCATGAACGTGGCGGCGGTGCCATACGTCAGATGACCTTTACTGACCAGAACTGGCGCAGCAGCCTGGCTGAACAACGGGGCACTCAGGCAAATAGCGGCCAGAGAGACGGCGGCATATCGACGCAAAAAAGCTTTTTTTGACATGACAGACTCCAGTTTCCCATGAGCAGGATTGCTCTTTGTGTCTCATTAAATACAATTAAATTTGTGAGTCAAGGCTCTTTTTTGGTGCATTAATTGCACGATTTGGGGGCTTTGTAACCAGACTTCACCATCCTCAAGGCTTGTGATATTGTACAAACCTAAACAACAAATACTTTCAGGTGCTGCTATTCCATGACCCAAACTACGACAGCCAGCGGAAGGCGTCTGGCAAACCAAATCCTTGACCTGATACGTGAAGCAAAATTTGAGCCAGGTCATCATCTCAGGGAGCAACAACTGGCTGATATGCTCGGTGTGTCGCGTACGCCGGTGCGTACTGCCCTGAAATTACTGTGTGAATTAGGCATTATCGAAGCGCGACGCAATCAGGGTTTTTTCCTGCTGAAAGCCTTCGATGAACTTCAGCGCATCAGCATTGATATCCCCGCCAGTAATGATCAGGATTTATACGAGCAACTGGTGAAAGACCGTATCGCCGGAAAGTTGCCGGATTCCCTGACGCAGACGGAAATCGCCCAGCGCTATGACGTCGATCGTGGTGTGCTGGCGCGCACGTTGCTGCGTCTGGCGGAAGACGGGTTGATCGCCCGCAACAAGGGGCATGGCTGGTCATTCTTACCGACCCTGAATACCGATGTAGCGCTGAGTAACGGCTACGGATTCCGTCTGATGATTGAGCCGGGTGCGCTCATGGCGGCAGGTTTTCACGCCGATAAAAGCGCGCTGCGCCGCCTGCGGATGCAGCATATTTATCTGATTACGCATCCGGATATTCTGGCCGTTGATGGCCGTCAGATTTTCGAAACGGACGCCACCTTTCATGAAATGCTGGCGGAGTTCAGCGGCAATATTTTTGTTTTACAGGCAATTCAGCAGCAAAACCGGCTGCGCCGCCTGCTGGAGTTCGGCAGTTACACCAATAAACAGCGTGTGCGCGAATGGTGCGAGGAACATGTCGCCATCATCGACGCCGTGCTGGAAGGGCGGATGGAAGCGGCGGCGGACATGATGCGCAGCCACCTGCAATCGGCTTATCAGATGGTGCTTAACAAAGTCAGCAAAGTGGGGTGATCCGCTGTTTTTGTCTTACATAAACCAGAGGAAAAAGTGATGGATTTTGGTATTCAGGGCCGCGTGGCGCTGGTCAGTGGCGCAGGCGGCGGTTTAGGCCGTGCGATGGCCATTGCCCTGGCAGGCGAAGGCGTTCAGGTGGCGGTTTGCGGGCGAACGCTGAGTGCGTTGCAGGAAACTGTCAGCATGATTGAAAAACAGGGCGGTACCGCGCAGGCGTGGGTGCTGGATCTGACAGCACCGGAAAGCTTTGATGATGTGCTGATGCAAATCCGCCGCACATTCGGACCGGTGGGTATTCTGATAAACAACTCAGGCGGGCCACCGCCGACGAAGGCGGCTGGCGTCGCGCCGGATGCGTGGCAATCTCAGTTCTCCACGATGGTGAGTTCGCTTATTCAACTGACCGATAAAGTGCTGCCGGATATGCACAATGCGGGCTGGGGGCGGATTATTACCAGCACGTCGTCGGGCGTGATCGCGCCAATTGCCAACCTCGGCATGTCGAATACTTTACGCATGGCGCTGGTCGGCTGGTCGAAAACGCTGGCCTCCGAAGTGGCGGGTGACGGCATCACGGTTAACGTGATGGTGCCGGGGCGTATTTCCACGCAGCGTCTGGGTCAGCTTGATGCCGCACGCGCCGGGCGGGAAGGGACATCGGTCGAAGAGGTCGCGGCAAAAAGTGCCGCCAGCATTCCGGCAAAACGCTACGGTAAACCGGAAGAGTATGGCGCTGTGGCGGCGTTTCTTGCCAGCCAGCAGGCGTCATATGTAACCGGTTCGGTGATCCGCGTCGATGGCGGCATGATCCCGTCAATATAAACGCGACGTCAGGACGTGATGCTGCGAATCTGTTTCGTGGCATCGCTGTTATTAACCCTGCTAATTTATAAGGGTGACCTATAAGAATGCATGATATTGGTGCATCCTTCTTTATCAGCGCAGTGAATTCCCTCTGAGATTCCCCGCGCCCTCCGTTTCCCACACGTCACGCGTAATAGTTTTCTCTTATATTTTGCGGTATTAGCCTCTGAAGCAGGCGTTTTTAATCTGCGTGCCGGAGATTGGCGTAAATCTTGCTTTTATCAGTCACGCTAATCGTTTGCGTAGATAACTTACCTTCATAACAACAGTCCAGGGTTATCCCTTTTCGCGCAAAATGGAGACAGAGATGAATCTCAGACGTCTGAAATACTTTGTGAAAATCGTCGATATTGGCAGTCTGACACAGGCCGCTGATGTTCTGCATATCGCCCAACCGGCATTAAGCCAGCAACTGGCGACACTGGAAGGGGAATTGCAGCAACAATTGCTGATTCGCACCAAGCGCGGCGTCACTCCTACCGAAGCAGGTAATATTCTTTATTCCCACGCCCAGGCCATTTTGCGCCAGTGCGACCAAATCCACAGTGCCGTGAATAACGCCGGACAATCGCTTAGCGGACAGGTTTCTGTCGGCCTTGCGCCGGGCACTGCCGCCTCCGGGCTGGCGTTGCCGTTGCTACAGGCTGTCCGCAAGCAGCACCCGGGCATTCTGCTGTATCTCAACGAGAATTTCGGCACTGCGCTGGGCGATTTAGTGCTCAACGGGCGCATGGATATGGCGGTCTTTTATGGCACCAGCGTGGCCTCAGGGTTGAGCAGTCAGCCGCTGATGAAAGAAGATTTGTATCTGGTCGGCGCGCATTCTGTGCCGAATCCGGGTAAATATGTCGAACTGGCTGAGGTGGCAAAACTAAACCTGTTCATGCCGCGTTCCCACAATGTCACCCGCCGTCTGGTGGATGATGCGATGGCGTTGCGCCGTTTAAGTGCCAATATCATTGGTGAAATTGAATCTTCCGCCACGCTGACTGCCGCCGTTGCCAGCGGTCTGGGGGCGACTATTTTGCCTGAATCCGCTGCCCGCACCATGACGGGTCCGGCTAAAGCCTGGATGTCATGCATCAGCAGTCCGGCGATTCAGGTTCCGCTTTCGCTGTGTGTTTGTGAAACGCTGGCGTTATCGCAGGAAGCCATGGCGGTGAAGAAGATCCTGCTGTCTCTGGTTTTCGAACAGACGGCTCCGGTGGCAGAGCCGATGTTAGTGGCGAGTTAAGCGGGGCGTTAACATTCAGCTAACCAGAGCAAGGCAAAAAAATCCCCGGCGCATAGATTTTGCCGGGGAAGAGGTGAATGCGCTTATTTAGACGCCGGACTGTAGTTGTCAACAAAGCCAGCGATTCTCTTACCGATAAGGGTGAGAAGTGGCCCGGCAAATACCCCGCCCAAACCGGCAATGACCAGTAACCGGTCATCGTTGGCGTTGCGTGACAGAACGAAAATACTCAACAGCATTCCGCTGAAGCAGGAAACAACAATCTGCAACAGGCATGCCCTGATTTCATCCAGGATGGGTTTCCGCTGCCTGAGCATGATATAGCGAACAATCCCGCCCCACGCCGCCATTCCAATGACGCAAAGTACAATACGGTGATCCATCAGTAGGATGTCCCGGATATGTGTTGCCTCGATCATAGTGATGCCCTCAGAAGTAAAAATGAATTCTCAATAAAACTAATGCGGCTAAATTATCACCAGATACGAGGGGGCTAAAATCACAAGACAACACATTTCACTGTGAGGTTTTCAGGCTGACATCACCGGGCAATTAAAAAATATAAAAGGCTTTGCATTTCAGGTGGTGTGACGACACCTTCCCCTGTGTGAAGAGGAAGGTGTAAAACACGACATCGTGACTGAGCCGGAGGGGTCACTCTGATGTCAGCACGGACATTTTCCCATTTTCCCGCCTTCGCTCGGGAACCTCGCTTCAAGGCATCGCCGGTGGAATTCGCGTTCGGTCATCGGCGTCATTTCCGGGTGTCTGACCTTCATGTGCCGGACATAATTCTGATAATCCTGCACGCCGACCATCAGGCGAAAACTCTGAGCAGTGCGTTTTATCGCCAGTTTCAGCCAGCCGGTCACATTGTGTGGTTTTGGCTGCACGGTGAACAACGGCTGACAGCGGATGACGTGTAACGCCGCAGGGCGCGCGGTTTTAAATAATGCTCTTGAATCAGACATGGCGGGCCTCGCGACGTTGTACGACAGCCGTTTCATGCACTGTCGGTGTGCTCGATTGCAGCGCGCGACGGATAACGAAGAACGCTGAAATCAGCATGGTGACCGCCACCAGCATAAAGAATCCACACAGGATGGCGTTGATCTGATTGTTCAGCACGATGGTTTGCATGTCCGCCAGCGTTTTGGCCGGTTTAATGATTTCGCCGCTGTCGATCCCGGCAGAGAATTTCTTCGCCTGCGCCAGGAATCCAATCGACGGTTTTTCGTGGAAAATCTTCTGCCAGCCCGCGGTCATCGAGGTGATAAACAGCCAGATAGTCGGCAAAATCGTGACCCAGGCGTAGCGCTGTTTCTTCATTTTGAACAGCACCACGGTGCCCAGAATCAACGCCATCGAGGCCAGCATCTGATTACCAATACCAAACAGTGGCCACAGAGTATTAATGCCGCCCAGCGGATCGACGACACCCTGATAAACGAAGAAGCCCCAGCCCGCAACCGCGACGGTGGTACCGGCGAAGGTGCCGATCCACGAACGGTTATTCGCCAGCGAAGGGACGGCGACACCCACCAGATCCTGCACCATAAAGCGGCAGGCGCGGGTACCGGCATCCACTGCGGTCAGAATAAATAAGGCTTCGAACAGGATCGCGAAATGATACCAGAAGGCCATCATCGCGCGGCTGTTGAACACATCGGTGATGATGTGTGCCATCCCGACAGCGAAGGTTGGTGCGCCACCGGCGCGGGAAAGGATTGACTGTTCGCCGACATCTTTGGCTATTTGCGTAAGAATGTCTGGCGTGATGACAAAGCCCCAGCCGTTAATCACCTGTGAAGCGCTCTCTGCCGTGGTGCCGATCAGCGCCGCCGGAGAGTTCATCGCAAAATACACCCCCGGGTCGATAACCGACGCACAAATCAGCGCCATGATTGCCACGAACGACTCCATCAGCATCGCGCCGTAGCCGATAAAGCGGATATGGCTTTCGCGCTCAATCAGCTTCGGCGTTGTGCCGCTCGAGACCAGCGCATGGAAACCGGAAATCGACCCGCAGGCGATAGTGATAAACAGGAACGGGAACAGGCTGCCGGAGAATACCGGGCCGCTGCCGTCAATAAAGCGCGAAACCGCTGGCATTTTCATCTCTGGCATAGCAAAGACGATACCGACCGCCAGCCCGACAATGACGCCTATTTTCAGGAACGTTGAGAGATAATCGCGCGGTGCCAGCAGCAGCCAGACCGGCAATACCGAGGCAATAAACCCATAGATCACCAGCACCCAGGTCAGCGTGGTGCCGTGCAGGGTAAAGAACGGTCCCCAGTAAGGATCCGCCGCGACGTTGCCGCCGTAAACGATGGCGAGCATCATCAGCACGAAGCCAATCACCGACACTTCTGCAATTTTCCCCGGACGCAGAAAACGCATATAGATGCCCATAAACAGGGCAATGGGAATGGTCGCGGCAATGGTGAACAGCCCCCACGGGCTATCGGCCAGCGCTTTGACGACCACTAACGCCAGCGCGGAAAGAATGATAATCATCACGCCCAGCGCGCCGAGCATGGTGATCACGCCCGCGAAACTGCCCAGTTCCTGCTTTGCCATTTCGCCCAGTGAACGGCCGTCACGACGGGTGGAGATGAACAGGATCAGGAAGTCTTGCACCGCACCGGCGAGCATCACGCCGACCAGGATCCAGATCGTGCCCGGCAGGAAACCCATTTGCGCAGCCAGTATCGGGCCGACCAGCGGACCCGCGCCTGCGATGGCGGCAAAGTGGTGGCCGAACAAAACCCATTTATTGGTCGGCACATAATCCAGCCCGTCGTTACGACGCTCGGCAGGTGTCATGCGTTTGTCATCGAGTTCGAAGACTTTTTCGGCGATAAACAGGCTGTAGAAACGGTAGGCAATGCTGTAACAGGCAACGGCAGCGACCACCAGCCACAGGGCGTTAACATGTTCGCCCCGGCTCAGGGCCAGCATTCCAAAGGCAAAAGCCCCGATTAACGCCACCACCAGCCAGGTTATCCCGGACTTGACGCTTTTCATGATGTACAACTCCTTATAAGTGGTCCGGTGATCGCCAGCCACTTTTTATGTCGAGAGTGTGATGTGGAGAGGTAAGGGTCGCGTGGCCGAATACGGTTGCGACTTTGTTAAATTACTGTTTAAAAATAATGTGTTTATACAGAAAAGTATGAAGTTAAAGATGAATTTGTGATGGGGCTGACGCTTTGCGCAGAGAAGACTGGTCGGATGACAGTAAAGTTGTGGCGGGTAAGTAAAAAAGCAAAAAAAACCGGCCACGAGGGGCCGGTTTTCCTGTCTGGTCAGTCAATTATTCAGCGGTTACTGGTTTTTCCTGACCCGGTTTGTGGTCACGCATCTGTTCCATTTTGGCCGCGCGGTTCTGGTAGTTCTCATTGAACTGTTTTTTCTGCTCTGGTGTCAGCAGGTTATACATTTTGTTCTCTGCGCGGGCACGGTCGAGCATACGATCAGACTGTGCTTTGGTAATGGTATCAATCTGCGATTTCACCTTGGCTTCATCGAAGCTGTCGGAAGCCACCAGGTTGTGCATCTGATCCATCTGGGCTTTCATCGCTGCGCGGTCAGGGCGCGCGCCGCTGTCTTTCATGATTTCTTTCATCTGCGTTTTCTGCTGCTCAGTCAGGTTCAGCGCCGCAAACGGGTTCATATGTTGCGGTCCTTTATGATGCAGCATTTTGCCGTGCGTCGCGGTCGCGGCGTCAGTGGCCGGCGTGGCTGCGGTTTCAGCAGCAAATGCGAAAGAAGCAGAGCTCAAAGCCAGAGTTGAAGCCACAATCATTGCGGTAAGTTTACGCATAATTAAATTCCTCATTGGAGATTCAGGCAATTCGCCCGTTTTGTTTCGACGAAAACAAGTCTACGCAATCCAATGAATAGTAATGCGGTGTGGATGTAAAAGAGTGAAAGGCGTGGTGTTACTTTTCCAGCGATCGTGGAGAAAGTGTTTAGAAAGCGTAAGGTTGCGCGAACAGGTGTGAAGGGAAGCTCAGATAAATCTGAGTAATGCGATGAATTAACACATTACCATGGCGAATGTTTCGCCGCCATACCTCCCGGGTAAACATTGATTGCTGTTGATGAGCAGTTTACTCCGGGGAAAAGCGCAAAATCAGGCATAATAGTTATCATTTGATTAACACTTCCTATAACAGTGCTGATGAATTATGACTCAATCCCGTTATGAAACGCTGGCGCGTACGTTGCGCAGACAAATTGATACGCAGGTCTGGTTGCCGGGCGACCGGCTGCCTTCCTTACGTGATACCTGCAAACAGTCTGGCCTGAGTCTGATGACGGTTTTGCAGGCCTATCAGTTGCTGGAAAGTCAGGGGGTGATTGTCGCGCGTCCGCAGTCCGGTTATTACGTGGCAACGGGTATACAGCGGCCGGTGCGCCCATCTCCCGACGGGTATTTGCATGCTGCAGAGCAGGTGGACGTCAATGACGCCATTTTCGACATTCTCAAAGCCGGGCAAGATCCCGCCGTGGTGCCACTCGGTTCCGCGTTTCCTGATCCGACACTTTTTCCGCAGCCACGTCTGGCGCGTTCCCTGGCCAGCGCGGTGCGCCGGATGTCCCCGCACAGCGCCATTGCGAATCTGCCACCGGGTAATGAAGAACTGCGCCGCAGCATTGCACAGCGCTATGCACAAAATGGTATTGAAGTCGCGCCCGATGAAATCGTCATTACGTCGGGTGCGATGGAGTCGCTCGGGTTAAGTTTGCAGGTGGTAACAGAGCCGGGTGACTGGGTTGCTATCGAATCACCGGCTTTTTACGGCGTATTGCAGGCGATTGAACGGCGCAAATTAAAAGCTATCGCCATTCCGACTGACGTGCGTTACGGCATGGATCCCGATGCGCTGGAACAGGCGCTGAAACTTTATCCGATCAAAGCCTGCTGGCTGATGTCGAGTTTTCAGAACCCGCTCGGATGCAGTTTGCCGCCGGAGAAAAAGGCACGGCTGGTGAGTATTTTGCAGGCACATAAAGTGGCTCTGATCGAGGACGACGTATACAGCGAACTGTATTTTGGCAGCGAACGAACGGTGCCGCTGAAGGCGTCAGATTATCGCAGCGACATTCTGCATTGCTCATCGTTTTCGAAGTCCCTCGCGCCGGGCTTTCGCGTGGGCTGGGTGGCGGCGGGGGCTTATGCTGAACGTATTCAGCGCCTGCAACTGATGAGCACGTTATCGGCCAGCGTGCCGGTTCAGCTGGCGTTAGCCGATTATCTGCAAAAGGGGGCGCAGCAGGGAGGTTACGATACCCATCTGCGACGCTTACGGCGCGTACTCGAACAACGGCAGATGGCGATGCGTCATGCGATTCTGGCGGAGTTTCCGGCGCAGGTGTCGGTGACGCAACCTGCAGGCGGCTATTTTCTGTGGCTGGATCTGGGTGACAATGTGGATGCGGCGCGGGTCTATCAGCGCGCGCTGACAAAAGGCGTCAGCGTCGCGCCCGGCACCATGTTTTCTGCCGACAAGCGCTTCAGCCATTGCATCCGTATCAATACCTCTTTCGAATGGGGGCCGCACACCGCGCGCGCCATCTCCATTCTGGCGGCGCTGGTGGCGGAAGAGATTAAAGGTTGAGAATGTTGTTCACAGATCCTGCTCACGCAGCGTCTTACCCACATTTCCGCCCGGATGCACTTTCAGCAGGCTTTGCTGATCGAAGCCGTTGCGCAGCATGATATTGCCGCACAATGCATCGAACACTGCCAGCACCAGCACGACAGACGTGGTGGCCAGCATATTGAGCGGGTCGATTTCCCGCCGGATATGCGTTTTCACCACTAGCGTAGCGGCGCGGGCAATCGCCGAATCCAGATTCTCCGTCACACTGATGATTGCCACACCTTTGGCTTTCAGCGTCGGTAACAGGCGCGTCAGCTCTTCAGAATTGCCGCCACGGGAAATCAGGATCATCAGGTCGTTGCTGCGCATAAATCCCAGGTCACCGTGGGCGGCATCGGTGGCGCTCAGATACACAGCCGGTTGCTCGACGCACGCCAGCATGTGGGCTATTTTCCGCGCGGCAATGCCCGACGTGCCGACGCCGGTGACGGCAATTTTGCCCGTACAGCCGGTGACCAGCGTCAGTAACTGCTGCCATATATCAGCATCGAGATGATGCTGTAACGCCAGTAATTCCTGACTGTAGGTCTGCCAGCCCTGACACGCCAGGGTAAATTCTTCATCCGCATTCATTGGGTTTCCCCCTGCATCAGGCGGCGGTATTTCATGCTGTCGTGGTACATCTCATGAAATACGCGGTATTTACGGTCGTAATACTCTTTAATTTTGTTGGTTTGCGGTGTCACGGTTTTGCCGATGCGGCTCATGGCGGCCATCGCTTCTGGCAAAGAGTCGTAGGCGCCCGCCGCGACGGTGCCCATCATGGCACTGCCGAGCAGCATCGCTTCGCTTTCTTCCGGCAATAACATCGCGCAGCCTGTGGCGTTGGAATGCTCCTGAACAAACACCGGATTTTTGGTGCCGCCGCCGCTTGCCATCATGGTATCAATGCGATATCCGCTCTGATTCATGGTCTCGATAATGTGGCGGGTGCCCAGCGCCAGCGCCTGAATGGTGGCCAGATAATGCAGCGCCATGTCTTCCGGCGTACGCGAGAGTTTCAGGCCGGTCAGCGTACCGGTCAGCGTCGGGTTAGCGCGCGGTGAACGGTTGCCGTGGAAATAGGGCAGCATATGAATGTCTTTGGTCAGGAAGGCAATATTCTCCGGTTCACCGGCCATTTTTCGCAAAATGCCGTTGAGCACTTCATAGATGGTTTTGCCGCTGTCTTTGCCCTGTTTCAGTAAATCCTGATAACACGGATGCGACTGAATCACATGGTCAATCAGCGCCCCGGTAGTGGATTGTCCACCTTCGTTCAGCCAGTAATCAGGCAGAATGGCCGAATAGTATGGCCCCCAGATACCGCCGATATAGCGTGCGCTGCGGGACATCGCCATATGTGCCGTGGACGTGCCACCAATCAGCGCGATGCGGTTGTCGAAATCGGCCGATTCACCGGAGGCGCCGCTGGCACCGAGAATACCGAGGCTGCCTGCGTGGGCATCGATAATGGAAACGCTGACGGCGGTACCGGCCATCAGCCCCATTTCTGCAGCGGCACGCTGGGTCAGACCGTGTCCGAGCGGTTCACCCATGGTTTTCACTTCGCTGCCGATTTTCGCCGCGTTGTTTTCCAGTAAATCTTCCAGTCCGATCTGACGGAAATAGCTGGGATCCCAGCGGTCTTCATGGCCGATATACGTCCATTTACAGACGGTAGAACACAGCGAACGGGTAGTGTCCTGCGTGGCGCGCCAGGTGAGAAAATCCGGCAGGTCGAACAGGTGGCCGACGTTGTTCCAGGTGGTGGGCATATGCTGTTTCAGCCACAGCAATTTTGGCGTCTGCATTTCCGGCGAAATAATCCCGCCGACGAATTCCAGCACGCGGTGACCGGTGGCGTTGATGCGCTCGGCCTGAGTAATGGCGCGGTGATCCATCCAGACAATAATGTTTTGCTCGCTGCGCCCGGACGGGCTGACGGTCAGCGGCTTGCCTTCTTTATCCAGCACCACCAGCGAACAGGTGGCGTCGAAACCGATACCTTTCACCTGAATCGGGTTGATGTCCGCCTGATTGACCGCGTCTTTCACGGCATTGCAAACGGACTGCCAGATCTCATCAGAAGATTGCTCAACGAAATCGGCTTTCGGGCGGTACAACGTAATCTCACGGCTGGCCTGGCCGACCATGCGGCCGGTCATGTCGAAGACGCCCGCGCGGGCGCTGCCGGTTCCTACGTCTACTCCAATAAAATAACTCGCCATGTTCTTTCCCTTCGGTAAAAAGCTTTCGCTTAAGATTTTCTGTTTTGCAGAGCGATAAACAGGATCAGGACGCCGCCCCACAGAGCCATTGTCAGGTAACTGCTGACGCCCATCAGGTTCAGGCCGCTTTCCAGCATTTGCAGGACGATCAGCGCCAGTACCAGTCCGATGACCCGCCCGAAGCCGCCGTCGGGGTTAATTCCGCCGAGCACGGAGGCCAGAATGGTTACCAGCAAATACGAGTCACCGTAGCCTGCTTTTGCCGAGTTAAATTTGGACATCATCAGCAGTGCCGCGCCCCAGCCGAGCAGGGCGGAAAGCACATACACCGCGATGGTCACTTTGTGCGTATTGACGCCACTGAAGCGCGTGGCCTGTTCGTTGGAACCCATCAGATACAAACTGCGGCCAAGCGTGGTGTGTTCGAGTAAAACCCACAACAACAGCGCCACCAGCAGGAAAAGCAGCAGGGCGACGGGAATGCCCAGCAGACTGCCATTGCTCAGATACTGTATCGCCGCCGGGAAGCCGGAAATCACCGCGCCGTTGGTCAGCAGAATATTCAGCCCGGCGATAAGTGTCATGGTGCCGAGCGTTGCCAGAATCGGTGAGACACCGATATACGCAATCAGCGCGCCGTTAAGTACACCAATGACAACCGCGACAGCCAGACCGGCGAGCATCGCCAGCACGAAATATTGCGGCTGATCCGGATGTGCCACCAGAATGGCCGCCATGACCAGCGAACAGGCATTGGCACCGGCAATGACCGAAAGGTTGATACCGCCGGTGAGCATGGTGATGCCCATCCCCAGCGCCAGCATGCCCAAAATCGGCAACTGCGAAGAGATCGACTGGAAATTACCGACGCTGTAGAAACTGCCGCCCAGCGTGAATGAGAACAACACGGCAACGGCGACGATGATCAGCAACTGCAAACGGATGATGCGGTCGCCGGGGAAAAATCGGTTTAAGGTTGTCATGTCACATCCCCTTTGCCAGTTTGCGTTTTTCATTCCACGCGGTGCTGCTGATGCTGACCAGAATGATCACGCCGCTGAAAACCTGATGCCAGTAAGACGAAATGCTCAGCAAGGTCAGGCCGTTTTGCAGGAAGGCCAGCAGCATCACACCGAGAATGGTGCCGGTGAGCGAGCCGCGTCCGCCGGTCATGCTGGTGCCGCCTAAGACCACCGCCGCCAGTACCGTCAGCTCATAACCGAGCAGTGAGTTAGGTGCCACCGACTGCGTAATTTGTGCCTGCACCACGGCGGCGATACCCGCCAGCAATCCCATAAAACCGTAGACGTAAAAATGTAGCCGCAGGATGTTCAGACCGAGACGCGACGCGGCGTCACGGTTGCTGCCCATCGCGTAAATCTGACGTCCCACGCGGGTGCGGTTCATCAGCACGCCGGTGGCGATAATCACGCCCAGCAGGCTGAGCAGCGGCAGCGTCAGGCCATAGTCATAGCCATCGGCAGCGGTAAAGGAGAACCAGTTAATGCCGTTCATAAACCAGTCAGGAAAACCGTACAGCCAGGTGCCGTTGGTCAGATACACCAGCAAACCGTAGAACAGGTTCAGCGTGGCGATGGTGATAATAATGGCCGGAACGCGCAGCCAGTAAACCAGAAAACCGTTCACCAGCCCGAGTAACAAACCGGTACCCATCGACATGGCAAACGCCAGCGGAAAGCTGCCGCCATGATGAATGATGTAACTCGCCATCACGTACTGACCGATGGAGGTGACGGCCGGGAAGGAGATGTCGATGCCACCGGCGATCAGCACCACAAACAGGCCACAGGCCAGAATACCGAGAATGGCGTAACTGGTGGCGACATCGGTCAGGTTGCCGAGCGTCATAAATTCACTGGTGCTGACACTCAGGCCAATCACCAGCAGCAGAACCAGTAATCCCAGCCAGAATTCGTGCTGAGAAAACAGTTTCGAGAGAGATTTATTATCCATTGATCGCCTCCGCAATTTGCGCTTCGCTGCTCTGGTGTGGGGCGAATTCCGCCACCAGTTCGCCTTTGCGCATCACCAGCACGCGGTGACTGTTGTAATAAGCTTCCGGGATTTCATCGCAAATCATCAGCACTGCCATGCCGGACTCCGCCAGATCACGTGCGATGCGATAAATCCCTTCTTTGTTGGCGATATCGACGCCCACCGTGGGGGAGTCGAGGATCAGGATATGTGGTTGCGTCGCCACCCATTTGGCGATAGCGATACGCTGCGCATTGCCGCCGGACAGGGTTTTCACCGGCAGGCCGCTGTCCGACACTTTAATGTTCAGATCACGGATCAGGTCTTTCACCACTGACGCCGCTTTGCGGTGATCCATCAGCCCTGCGCGGGTGTGCAACTTGTCGAAAATCGACACCAGCGTGTTGTCGTAAATGGATTGCTCCATGATCAACCCTTGTGTCAGACGGTCTTCCGACACATAAGCAATACCGTGGCGGATGGCGTCGCGGTTGCTGCGGAATTTTACCGCATTGCCGTTAACGCGGATTTCCCCGCTGTCCGGCTGGCTCATGCCAAACAGGCTCAGACACAGCTCCGTTCGCCCTGAACCGAGCAGACCGATAATCGAGGTGATCTCGCCCTGACGCAGCGACAGCGAAATATCCTGATACTGACCTTTGCGGCTCAGGCGGCGGACTTCCAGCAGCGGCGTCACGTCTGCGGGCGCACGGTGCGGCAGATGACTGTAGGTAAAACGCTGTCCGGTCATCAGGAAGGCCAGCTCATTGCTGTCGAGTTCGCTGGCCGGATAGGTGCCGACCAGTTTGCCGTCACGCATCACGCTGATACGGTCAGCGACTTCCATCACTTCATCAAGACGGTGGCTGACAAACACCACGCAAATACCGGCGGCTTTCAGCTCATTCACCACCCGCAGCAGACCGTTTACTTCGGTGCGGGTCAGTGAGGCGGTTGGTTCATCCATGATAACCAGACTGGCGTCAGCGGCGATTGCGCGGCATATTGCCACTAACTGACGGTCGGCGATCGACAGCTTTTCGACTTTACGATCCGGGTCCAGAGAGACGCCGACGCGTTGCATCGCCGCGACCGCTTTTTTGCGCATTGCCTCGCGATGTACCCAGAAATCGCCGCCCGGTAAATAACGGTGAATAGCGATATTTTCAGCCACCGATAAATTCGGGAATAAAGATAAATCCTGATAAATAACCTGAATGCCGTAATAAGAAGAAAGTTGTGGCGTCAGGGTATGAAATAATTTCCCGTCGAGGGTAATCGCCGCCCCTTTTTCCGGCTGATAGACCCCGGAAATGACTTTAATAATGGTGCTCTTGCCGCAGCCATTCTGACCCGCGAGGCAATGCACTTCGCCTTTATTCAGCGTCAGGCTGACATTATCCAGCGCTAATACGCCGGGGAATTTTTTACTGATTTTTTCGAGGCTGATAAAGGCCTCAGCAGGGGCAGGGGACGTGCGCGAACTGGACGACGGAGTGAGAGTATTCATCACATTATCCTTACAACATACCCTTCATACTTCGCGTTGTGGATGCGTTGGCTGCACTCGCTCACCCGAATCACTTACTTATGTAAGCTCATCGGGATTCACTCATTTTCCGCCTTCCCACAACTCGAATTATTTAGGGTATAAGTTTTCAATGTCTGATTAGAAATTCAGATACGGCACAGCATACGACGCCGTATCTGTTTCTATTTGCCTGGTGTGGCGCTGGAGATAAATTTATCTCCGGTAAATATCCGGTAAATAAAAGCATTAAAAAGTTAAATCAGAAGCCAAGTGATTTCGCATTCTCTGGTGTGACTTCCAGAATTTTATTAAAGCGGATCACATGCTTATCCATATCCACATCAGCTTTGCCCAGCCCGTCAATGCTCAGATCTTTAGTCACTTCTTTACCCTGCAACATCTGGTCAGCAACGGTGACTAAGGCGTAACCGGCATCTTTCGGATCCCACAACAGCACTTTCTTAATATCGCCACGCATCAGATAGGGTGCGGCCTGAGCTGGCATAGCGATACCGACAACGGCAATTTTATTTTTCGCACGTTTCTGCTGAACGGCCTGACCGGCACCGATCGGGCCGAGCGAACCGAAACCGATAATCCCTTTCAGGTCAGGGTAGGTTTTCATTAAATCGAGCGTCGTGGAGTAAGACTTATCGATGTTTTCTGCGACCGGCAGGCGTGAAGTGACTTCATGCATGTCCGGGTATTTTTCTTTCTGATATTTAATGGCGGCATCAGCCCATGCGTTATGCAATGGCACGGTCAGGGAACCGACATAAATCGCATAACCGCCTTTGCCGCCCATATCTTTCGCCAGCTCGTCCATATTGGCTTCGGCATATTTCTGGCTGTCGATGGTTTCGATATCCCACTGACCAATCTGCTGATCGGGAGATTCATGTGTTAACACCACGATGCCCTGATCACGGGCTTTTTTCAGCACCGGCTCCAGCACTTTGGCGTCGTTCGGTACCACGATAATGGCGTCGACTTTTTTGGCGATCAAATCTTCAATCACTTTGACCTGCTGTGCCGGATCCGGCGTGGATGCGCCTACCTGATAGGCGTTGACATCCAGCTTCTGCGCGGCTTCTTTTACGCCGACTTCCATGCGGGTGAACCAGGGAATACCGGTGACTTTAGCGACGACGGCAATGTCATAGGGTTTGGCGGCGAACGACGGTGTTGTGAATAACATGCATGCTGAAACCACACATGCACTGACTAATGCGAGGTTAAATTTCATGTCTGTACCTTTCTTATGAGGTTCTGTTTTGGTGTAGGGAACGGGTGGTGGTTATTTATTCCACATTCAGAGATTAACTTAAGGGGAAAGCTGTTTTCGCGTGGTCGTGAACGGAATGTGATCAAAGTCCTAAAATGTTAAATTAAGTGGTTTTATATGTAAAAATTAAGTTAATTAAAAATATAAAAACCATCATAGCCTGGGATTTGATAAATGTTACCGATAACAATTAAACAAAAAAATACCTAATATTTAACAATTAAGAAACATGAGAAAGTAATAACGGTCTTTTTCCTGAAAGAAAGACCGCGTGGTTTTTTTTATTTGCACAGACTGTGAGCAGCGTCACGGGACGCGGGTGCGCCAAAATCGTGCGCTGTTGCACCTTTATCTGGCATTGCTCTGCATTGAAGCGCGGGTGATCCGCGCCGGATCACAATCCTGCATAAAACATTCCACCCGAAATCAAAATATTTCCCTGCATACTCATTCTTGTGCCCTCGTTGCTGCAAAAGGGGATTTTTTCTTTTATTCATTTTTTATGCAATTAAAGTGAATAACAGGCGATATTAAGTGGTTGTTTTTTCTCGATGTCATTTTTTTTATTCACTTTTTTCCTTTGCTGGCATGAAGACTGCAATCTATGATGAGACTGAGTGAAATTATTTGTTAACTTTTAAATAACAAATTAGTAACTGCCATTTCTCGCCAGCGCGATTGCCCGCTAAATGTGCAAAAACATCGGAACCCGGTGCACTTCCTGTCTGTATGGGGGACGGGGGTGTGCACCCTGAAATCAGCGAAAAAGAGGTTTATATGGAACACCAACAGCAACCACAAAACGTCATCCGCCAGAACTTTGATGACTGGATGGTGCCGGTTTATGCCCCGGCGGCGTTTATTCCTGTGCGTGGCGAAGGATCCTGGCTGTGGGATCAGACGGGTAAAGATTATGTCGATTTCGCAGGCGGGATTGCCGTGAATGCGCTGGGACATGCGCATCCGGAAATTCGTAAAACCCTGCATGAACAGGCGGATAAAGTCTGGCATCTGGGCAACGGCTACACCAACGAACCGGTGCTGCGTCTGGCGAAGCAACTGATCGACGCCACCTTTGCGGACAAAGTGTTTTTCTGTAACTCCGGCGCGGAAGCCAACGAAGCGGCGCTGAAACTGGCCAGGTTGTACGGTAATAAATCCGGCGGCGAAAAGAATGAAATCATCGCCTTCAAAAACGCGTTCCACGGCCGCACGCTGTTTACGGTGACGACCGGCGGTCAGCCGAAATATTCAGAAGATTTTGCGCCTTTACCGCAGGCGATTACCCATCTGCCGTTTAACGATCTGGCCGCCGTTGCCAGCCAGATTTCTTCCCGCACCTGTGCCGTGATTGTCGAACCGATCCAGGGCGAAGGCGGTGTGGTACCGGCAGAGGCCGGTTTCCTGCAAGGTCTGCGTGAGCTGTGTGACAAACATCAGGCTGTGCTGATTTTCGATGAAGTACAGACCGGCGTCGGGCGTACCGGCGAGCTGTATGCGTATCAGCATTACGGCGTGGTGCCGGACATTCTGACCAGCGCCAAAGCGCTGGGCGGCGGTTTCCCGATTGGCGCGATGCTGACCACTGACCGCTATGCTGCGTTATTCCAGCCGGGCACGCACGGCACCACTTACGGCGGTAACCCGCTGGCGACGGCGGTGGCGGGCAAAGTCTTTGAGCTGATTAACACGCCGGAGGTGTTGTCCGGTGTGCAAAAGCGTCATCAGTGGTTTGCCGATGGTCTGAAACGCATCAATGACCGTTATAAGGTGTTCAGCGAAGTGCGCGGGCAGGGGCTGCTGATCGGCGCTGTGATGAGTGAACGGTATAAAGATCAGGCCAAACAGCTGAACACGCTGGCGGCAGAAGAAGGACTGATCGCCCTGATTGCCGGGCCAAATGTACTGCGCTTTGCGCCATCACTGATTATTCCGGGCGCGGATATTGAAGAAGGGCTGAACCGCCTTGAGCGGGCTGTCGCGCGCCTGTGCGTGTGATTCTTTGGGTTAAATGAGGTAGCGCATCATGATGTTGATTCGACCTGTGCGGCCCGGCGATCTCGCCGATATCCTGCAGTTGTCAGGCAAAACCGGCATCGGTTTAACGTCTTTGCCCAAGGATGAAGCGCATTTACGCGGGCGCATTGAGCGCTCAGTGGCGACCTGGGAAGGTCGCCTGGAAAAAGGCGAACAGGGCTATCTGTTCGTGCTCGAAGACACCGAACAGCAAAAAGTTGTCGGCGTCAGCGCTATTGAAGTGGCGGTCGGGCTGAGTGAGCCGTGGTACAACTTCCGCCTCGGCACGCTGGTGCACGCCTCCAAAAGCCTGAATATTTATAAGCCGGTGCCGACGCTGTTTCTGAGTAACGATCACACCGGTTATACCGAACTTTGCACGCTGTTCCTCGATCCGGACTGCCGTCACGGCAAAAACGGGCAACTGTTGTCGAAGGTCCGTTTCCTGTTTCTGGCGGCATTTCGTGAGTATTTCTCCCGCAAGGTAATTGCGGAGATGCGCGGCATGTCTGACGACAGCGGCCATTCCCCGTTCTGGGACAGTGTCGGGCGTCATTTTTTTGGTATGGAATTCGCCGAAGCTGACCGTCTGACCGGCATGGGACAGAAATCCTTTATTGCCGAACTGATGCCAAAGCATCCTTTATATACCGAATTGCTCAGCCATGAGGCCCGTGAAGTGATCGGCGAAGTACATCCGCAAACCGCCCCGGCGCGTGCCGTACTTGAAGGTGAAGGGCTGCGTTACGAAGGTTATGTGGATATCTTCGATGCCGGTCCGACGCTCGAAGGTGAAATCGATCAGTTACGCGCCGTCAAAGAAAGCCGTCTGTTGCCGGTGCGGCTGGCGGAACACCGCAGCGGTCGTGATGAGCCGCTGTACCTGGTGGCCAACGAGCAATATCAGCATTTCCGCGCCCTGCTGGTGCCGGGCGGAGATTCAGCAGATTCGCTGACGCTTAATTCCCGCGAGGCTGACATGCTTGGCCTGCGCGAGGGCGATACCCTGCGCGCCGTGGCGCTTTTCCCCGGCGATAAACCGGCTCCTGCAACCCCTATTCTCAAAAAGGAAAGTCTCGCATGATGCAACCTGCACTTTTTATTCAGGGCCAGTGGCGCAGCGGACAAGGCGCGCAACTGAACAAAACCAATCCGGCAGATAATACGTTGTTGTGGTCGGCACTGAGCGCCAATGCGGAAGATGTCGATGCTGCCTGTACAGCCGCCCGCACGGCATTTCCCGCCTGGGCACGTAAAACCGTGGCCGAACGCGCCGAAGTGATTCAACGTTTTGCGGATTTACTGACGGAACATAAAGCACGGCTGGCGGAAATTATCAGTCTGGAAACCAGCAAACCACGCTGGGAGACGCTGACCGAGATTCAGGCGATGATCGGCAAGGTGTCGATTTCACTGGAAGCCAACCAGCAACGCACTGGCGAGAAACACACCGCCATGCCCGACGGTGAAGCCGTGCTGCGCCACCGGCCGCATGGCGTGCTGGCGGTTTTTGGTCCGTATAATTTCCCCGGACATCTGCCGAACGGCCATATCGTTCCGGCCTTGCTGGTGGGCAACACGCTGGTCTTCAAACCGAGCGAACTGACGCCCAAAACTGCCGAGGAAACGGTGAAATTGTGGCAACAGGCCGGGCTGCCGGAAGGTGTGCTGAATCTGGTACAAGGCGGTCGTTCGACCGGTGAGGCGCTGGCGGCCTGCGGCAATATCGACGGTCTGCTATTTACCGGCAGCGCGGGCACCGGCTATCAGTTGCACCGCCAGCTCGCCGGTCAGCCTGAAAAAATTCTGGCGCTGGAAATGGGCGGCAACAACGCGCTGATTGTCGAGCCGGTAGAAGATATTGATGCAGCGGTTAATCTGACTATTCAGTCGGCGTTTATTTCTGCCGGACAGCGTTGTACCTGTGCACGCCGTCTGCTGGTGAAAGAGGGCGCGGCAGGTGATGCATTTATCGCGCGTTTGCTCGATGTCACCATGCAACTGCGCGTGGGCGGCTGGAATGATGATCCGCAGCCGTTTATGGGCGGTGTGATTTCTGACGTGGCGGCACGCAATATGCTCAAAGCACAGGACGAACTGCTGGCGCTGGGCGGTAAACCTCTGCTGTTGCTGACGCGCCCGGATCCGCTCAATACCCTGCTGACACCGGGGATTATCGATCTGACCGGTGTGGCGGGCATTCCTGATGAAGAATACTTCGGCCCGTTGCTGAGCATTTACCGTTACAGCGATTTCGATAATGCCGTCGCCCTCGCCAATCAGACCCGTTTCGGGCTGGCCACCGGGCTTATCTCTGCTGAGCGCTCTCAGTTTGAGCAGCTATTATTGGAAGCAAGGGCGGGCATTGTGAACTGGAACAAACCGCTGACTGGCGCATCGAGCAACGCGCCTTTTGGTGGCATCGGTGCTTCAGGCAATCACCGCCCAAGTGCTTATTATGCGGCGGATTATTGTGCCTGGCCGATGGCCTCGCTGGAAACAGACAAGCTGGAACTCCCTGCGACGCTGTCGCCTGGTATTGATTTCCGTACAACCTGAGGAGACAGCAATGTCTGGATGTGAAGCAAATTTTGACGGCTTAGTCGGGCCGACGCACCATTACGCGGGGCTGTCGTTTGGCAATGAAGCTTCGACTAAAAACCAGAATGCGGTGGCGAACCCGCGTCTGGCGGCAAAACAGGGCTTGCTGAAAATGAAATCGCTGGCCGATCTCGGTTTTGCACAGGGGATTTTGCCGCCGCATGAACGTCCGCATCTGAGCACATTGCGCAAAATGGGTTTTGGTGGCAGCGATCGCGAAGTGCTGACTAAAGCGCAGGCTTATTCGCCGCGTTTGCTGTCGTCACTGAGTTCGGCGTCTTCCATGTGGGTGGCGAATGCGGCCACGGTGTCGCCTTCGGCAGACAGTGCAGACGGGCGTGTGCATTTCACAGTTGCCAACCTGAATAATAAGTTTCACCGGGCCATTGAGGCAGAAACCACGTCTGCCATTTTACGCGCGACCTTCCATGCCGATAAATATTTTGCCCATCACGATGCGCTGCCGCAGGTGGCGGCGCTGGGGGATGAGGGCGCGGCGAATCATAACCGGTTATGCGGTGAGTACGATAAACCCGGCGTACAGGTGTTTGTTTACGGACGCGACGGGCTGGCGACCGGCGACAACGAACCGGTGCGTTATCCGGCACGTCAGACCCGTTTAGCCAGTGATGCCGTAGCGCGTTTGCATCAGCTTGATGAAAAGCGCACGGTGTTTATTCAGCAAAATCCGCAAGCCATCGACAGCGGCGTTTTTCATAACGACGTCATTTCTGTCAGCAACGGCAACGTGCTTTTCCATCACGAGCAGGCGTTTGTGAATTCAGGCAAAGCGCTGGAGGAAATTCGTCGCAAAATGGCGGCGCTTGAGCTGGATTTCCACCCGATTGAAGTGCCGCAGTCAAAAGTGTCTCTCGACGATGCGGTCGCGACGTATCTGTTTAACAGCCAGCTCCTGACCAAATCCGACGGCAAAATGATGCTGGTGGTGCCGGAAGAGTCCCGCCAGCACACCGGCGTCTGGACGTATCTTTCAGCACTGAAAGACAGCGGTGGCCCGGTTGATCAGATTGAAGTGTTTGATCTGCGTGAAAGCATGCGCAACGGCGGTGGCCCGGCGTGTTTGCGCCTGCGTGTCGCGCTCAACCGCAACGAACTTAATGCAATCAATGTGGCTTCGCTGATGAGTGACAGCCAGTTCACGCGGCTCAATACCTGGGTGGACACGCATTATCGTGACCGGATGCAGGCCAAAGATCTGGCCGATCCACAGCTTCTGACCGAAGTGCGTACTGCGCTCGACGAACTGACCAATATTCTCGGGCTGGGTGCGATTTATCCGTTCCAGCGCTGAGCCATCACAGGAGTGAATGTATGTTTGATTTACTGGCGACGACGCTTGCCGGTGATGCGGTGAAAGAACCTGCCGGACAAACCGAAACGCTGGACTGGCAATGGCGTGGTGAAGGCATTCTCGAGCTTTCACCGCGTCAGTCCTGTGAGGCGGCGGTGGTGATTTCCGCCGGTATTCACGGTAATGAAACTGCGCCGGTTGAACTGCTCAATCAACTGGTCAGCGAGCTGCTGTCTGGCGAAAGGCTGTTGCGGGTCCGGCTGCTGGTGTTACTGGGCAATCCGCCGTCACTGCGCATCAATAAGCGGTTTGTGGAGGCTGACATGAACCGCATGTTCGGCGGGCGTCATGCGCGTTATACACCGAATGATGAAACCCGCCGGGCGCAGGAACTCGAACAGGTGATGGCGTTGTTTTACCGCAGTGCCACGGCGGCGGGAACCACGCAGCGATTCCACTATGATTTGCACACGGCGATCCGCGGTTCAAAACACGTGCGCTTCGGGCTGCTGCCTTTACAAAGTCGTCCGAAAAGCGAAGCGATGCTCGCCTGGCTCGACGCCGCCGGGCTGGATGCGCTGGTGCATCACCGATCGCCGGGCGGTACTTTTACGCATTTCAGCAGCGATGTTTTTCAGGCCGACAGTTGCACGCTGGAACTGGGCAAAGCGCTGCCGTTCGGCAGTAACGATCACGCGCAGTTCACCGGTATCCGCCGCGCGCTGCAAACGCTGGTGAGTGGCGAACCGATGCCTGCCCGTGACGCCGCCGCGCCGCTGGTGCATTACCGTGTGGTGCAGGATGTGATCCGGTCACAGGAAGATTTCGAGTTATTTGTCCCGGCAGATGCCCTGAATTTTACAGCGTTCAGGCAGGGGTTTGTCATTGCTAAAGAAAGCGGTAAAACCTACAAGGTTGAAGCAGAGGAAGAAGTCGTGTTATTCCCGAATCCGAATGTGGCGCTGGGGTTAAGGGCAGGGCTGATGCTGATGAAAATCTGATGAGTAAAAGCACCGCAGTAGCTGCAAAACCCCCTCCCAACCTCCCCCTTCGCAGGGGGAGGAGCAGGGCAAAAACCCGCTTACGGTGCGCGCAGAGTAGAACGCGATCAGCTCCCTCCCCTGCGAAGGGGAGGGTCGGGGTGGGGTATTAATGGCATCTCAGCCGCAACTCATTCCCTTTATCGGGATGCGTTGCACCAAAAGAAAAAGGGTCCTGATTTTCATCAGGACCCTTTTTCTTTAATTTGGCGGTGAGAGAGGGGTTCGAACCCTCGATACGATTTCTCGTATACACACTTTCCAGGCGTGCTCCTTCAGCCACTCAGACACCTCACCGTGTTCGTTACAGCGCGCACGTTGCAACGGGGCGCTACTATAGGGAGACCGCCGCGAAGGGTCAAGAAAATTTTCAGCGTTTTGTGTCAGGCGCTCAGAGTCTGTTCGCCGGGAGAATGCCGTGGCTGGCGGATTTTGAAAGCGCCCAAAAACAAAAAAGGCTCTGATTTTCATCAGAACCTTTTTTGTTTAATGTGGTGGAGAGAGAGGGGTTCGAACCCTCGATACGATTGCTCATATACACACTTTCCAGGCGTGCTCCTTCAGCCACTCAGACACCTCTCCAGTCGTCGGCTGCACCGCAGTGCTGCTGACCGGCGCTAATGTAGGGAAAAGTCGCCTCACCGTCAACACTCTTTTGCAGGTTCCATGCCGTTTAGACAAACTTAGAGCAATCTGATGATTTAAAGAGCAAAAAATGCGTTAAGGATGAACAGCCGGTATCTGGTTGCAGGGCGTGATTAAAATTGCTTATCAGAATGCATAAATAAGTAGAATTTTTGCATGAAAGCACAATTATCCCGCAAACACTTTTTGTTACGGCTAAATAGCAAGATATGTTGTGGTAATCATTCAGGGTAGCGGTATAACAATGCACTCTGAAAAAATGCTTCGCATAAGAACTGTACAAGTCATCCTTTGAAGCAGGGTTATTTATCACATAAGGGCAGGGGTTATTCTTGAGTCAGTCAAATAACGCGACCGCGTCGCAACACCGGACGGCAATTCCTGCCGGAGCGGGCACATTATTCTTCGTTCAGACATTCGCAACGCTCGGCTTTGCGGTGCTGTATTCCACGCTGGTCCTGTACGCCACCAAAAAACTCGGTTTCAGTGAAGATAACGCCAACGCCATCATGGGCGTGTTCGGCGCATTCAACTACGGGCTGCATATGTTCGGCGGCTACCTTGGCGGGCGTTATCTCAGCAACCGTAATCTGTTCGTGCTCGGCATGGTGTTGCAGGTCTTTGGCTGTGCGCTGATTGCGCTGGAAGGTGTGACCGGGTTGTACTGGGGATTAGCCATGTTCCTGACCGGCAGCGGACTGAATGTGACCTGTCTGAATATGATGCTGACCCAGCGTTTTGCACCGGACGATGACCGCCGTGAATCGGCCTTCCTGTGGAATTATGCCGGGATGAATCTGGGCTTCTTTATAGGCTTTGCGGTCGCCGGTTATTTCCAGCTCAGTGAAAACTACCGCGCGCTGTTCCTGTTCGCCACGTTAGGGAATGTCGCGGCGATTGTGGTGACACTTTCCCGCTGGTCGATTCTGGCCGATATCAGCACGCCGCTGAAAGAGGCCAGCCGCAGCCAGTTACTGCGCCGGATGGCGGTCGGTATTGCCATCCTGATTGTACTGGTGCCGGTTATCCGCATGTTGCTGACCCACGCAGAATTCAGCAGTTATTTTGTGGTCGCGCTGGGCATTGTGATTTTCGCATTAATGGCGCTGGTCACTTTTCGCCATCGGGATGCGGATGAACGCCGCTGCATGAAGGCGTATCTGCTGCTGGCGCTGGGTTCGTTAGTTTTCTGGACACTGTATCAGCTGGCACCCATGGGGCTGATGCTGTTCTCTGAAAACAACATCAACCTGAATGTATATGGTATCCGCGTGGCACCGCAGTGGATCCAGAACATTAATACCGTGGTTATCGTGATCGGTGGGCCGCTGATGGCACTGTGGTTCAACCGCCTGCGTCAGCGCGGCTGGAACATCGATATTCCGGCGCAGTTCTCCGCATCCCTGTTCTGTATGGGGCTGGGCATGCTGGTGCTGCCGTTGGGTATTCATCTGGCGGGCGGCGACGGCCTGGTGGCGTTTAAATGGATTGCCCTCAGCTATCTGCTGCAAAGCATCGGCGAACTGCTGATTTCACCGATCGGTTACGCGATGATCGGTAAGCTGGCACCGCCGCGTTATCAGGGTGTGATGATGGGCTGCTGGATGATGGTCACCGGCGTGGCGTCGGTGCTGGCCAGTTACATTTCCGGGCTGATGCCGCAGAACGCGGGCAGTACGCCAGCGCTGACCAATCCGGGCTACAGTCAGGTGTTTAACGCGCTGGGCTGGGGTTCCGTTATCACGGGTGTGGTGCTGCTGGTGCTTATCCCGCTGCTGCGCCGGATGATCCACCGTGAGCCGGTTGCCGCCTGATTTATTCGCAGTCTCCGTCACTCACTTTACAAGCCCCGAATTCCGGGGCTTGTTCTTTTTTACGCCACAGGGTTGCATCCCGATGATATTCAGGGAAATCTATCTGTTCACAGGAGGCTTCCCCGATGAACATTATTTTTTACCACCCTACATCTGATGCAAAACCCTGGATTGACGGAATAACAAAAAGATTACCGCAGGCCAACGTGCGTGCGTGGAAGGCGAATGATCAGGACCCGGCGGATTACGCGCTGGTCTGGCGGCCACCGCATGCCATGCTCGCGCCGCGCACGATGCTGAAAGGTATTTTCGCGCTGGGGGCGGGAGTGGATGCCATCCTGACACAGGAACAGCGTCAGCCGGGCACATTGCCCGCCGGCGTACCGTTGCTGCGCCTGGAAGATACCGGCATGGCGTTGCAGATGCAGGAATATGCGCTGGCGACGGTATTACGTTATTTCCGCCGGATGGATGAATATCAGCTCTTCCAGCAACAAAAACAATGGCGCCCGCTTGTTCCGCATTCACGCAGTGAATTCATTATCGGTATTCTTGGTGCCGGTGTGCTCGGCAGCAGCGTGGCGAAAGCACTGGTGGATATGCAATTCACCGTGCGTAGCTGGAGCCGCAGCGCCAAGTCGCAGGAAGGCGTAGAGAGTTTCTATGGTGACGATCGGTTGGCAGCGTTTGCCAGCGGCTGCAAAGTGCTGATCAATCTGTTGCCCAACACGCCGCACACCGCCGGTGTTCTCAATCATAAACTGTTCACAAATCTTTCGCATAATGCGTACCTGATTAACCTTGGTCGTGGCGGACATCTGGTGGAAGGCGATTTGCTGCGTGCGCTCGACAGCGGGCAGATTGCCGCTGCCACGCTCGACGTTTTCGTTGAAGAACCGTTGCCGGGCATGCACCCGTTCTGGTCGCATCCGCGGGTCAGCATCACGCCACACGTCGGTGCGGATACGTTGCCGGAGCAGGCGATGGACAGCATCGTGAGTAACATTCTGGCGATAGAGGCAGGGCGCGAGCCGACGGGACGTGTCGATCCCGGCCGGGGTTACTGATATTCATCTGCTAACATTATAAATGCTGCGGTTATGTTGCCGCAGCGGAATACTTTCAAGGAGAGTACATGCCTTACCCGGTTGATTTACATATGCATACCGTTGCCAGCACCCACGCCTACAGCACGTTACATGATTACATTGATGAAGCCGCCGAAAAGGGCATTAAGCTGTTTGCCATCACTGATCATGGTCCTGATATGGCTGATGCGCCGCACTACTGGCATTTTATGAATATGCGGGTCTGGCCGCGTCTGGTGAATGGCATCGGTATCCTGCGTGGCATCGAGTCGAATATTAAAAACATTCATGGTGATATCGACTGTACCGGCCCGATGCTCAAAGAAATCGACGTGATTATTGCCGGTTTCCATGAGCCGGTGATGCAGCCCGTCGATAAAGAAACCCATACCGCTGCGATGATTGCAGCGATGGCGGGGGGTGAAGTGCATATTATTTCGCACCCGGGTAACCCGAAATACCCGATTGATATTCCTGCTGTGGCGGCGGCTGCCGCGAAATATAACGTCGCGCTGGAGCTGAATAACTCATCGTTTATTCATTCACGTGCGGGCAGCGAGCCAAATTGCCGTGCTATTGCGCTGGCAGTAAAAGAAGCCGGTGGCTGGCTGGCGCTGGGGTCAGATTCGCACATCGCTTATTCACTCGGGGGCTTTGAACACTGCGAACGTATCCTGCGTGAAATTGATTTTCCGCAAGACCGTATTCTTAATGTCAGCCCGCGTCGTTTCCTCGATTTTCTCGAGGCCCGGGGTCGTGCGCCCATTGCTGAATTAAGCGAACTGTGACATTGTCGCGACCAAATTGCGGGGGATTAACCCTTTTCATTATCTGATCAGGTTACTGTTATGAATGAATTTTCGATTGTCTGCCGCGTGCTGGGCACGTTGTTTTACCGTCAGCCGCAGGATCCGTTGCTGGTTCCGCTGTTTGGTCTGATTCAGGACGGAAAGCTGCGTGAACACTGGCCGCTGGAGCAAGATGCGTTGCTGATCCGCTTGCAGGAAAGTGCCAATCCGCAAGCGCTGGCCGCTGAATTTAACCGTCTGTTTGTCGGTTCAGAATGTGCGGTATCGCCGTTCCGCAGTGATTATGTTGACGGTGCAAATGAAATGGATGTGCGCACATTCCTGCAACAGCGCGGTATGCCGCTGGGCGAAACGCCTGCTGATCATTTCGGTGCCATGTTACTGGCCGCCTCCTGGCTGGAAGATCAGTCGCAGGAAGATGAAGTCAGCGCGCAAATTACGCTGTTTGATGACTACCTGTTCCCGTGGTGCGGTAAATTCCTCGGTAAAGTGGAAGCCCATGCCACCAGCGGTTTCTACCGCACGCTGTCTGAAATCAGCCGCGAAGCCTTGCAGGCGATGCGCGACGAACTTGAAGAGCAACTGCCGCCGGATCTGGATGACGCGGAAGAAGACGACCAGTAAGCCTGAACACAGCATGTAAAAAGCCCGGCGGTGAGTCATCACGCCGGGCTTTCTTATTATCGATTTACTCAGACTAATCAGTAAAAGGTATCACCAACTGACCCGGTTTCACTTCGATTCCTTTCGCCAGTTTCTTCGCCATCGCTTCACCTTTGCTGTGATCGCCATTGAGCACATAAGCCGGACGCTGGTTGAAATAGGTGTTCAGCGAATTGTTCAGATAAGGCATCAGGCCTTTCATCACGTTGTCCATTTTCTCAGGCTTGATGGTGTAATCCACCACCTGCATATCCCGCAGGAAAATGGCGCCTTTCTCGCGATCATAAGTTGGATGCGCTTTCAGGGTCAGGCGCATATCGGCTTTCTGCGGGCCGAACAGTGAGGATACATCGACGTGGGCGTCGCCGGTCAGCGTCACGATACCGGGTTCAGCCCGGCCAATCTGGCTGCTGAGATTGGTCAGCACCAGTTTGGCATCCACCAGTCCCGGAACGCCCAACTGTTTTTCAAAGTTGTTGTTCTTTTGCAGGTAATCATTCACCTGCTGCTCACTGATGGTGTACTGCGTCAGTTGATTACAGCCTGCCAGTAAGCTGGCACACATCAGTACTGCGGCACCCAGAAATCGCTTTGTCATTCTTCCCTCATTACGTAAAAACTATTTCGTCAGCATGACCGTAAAGCATCATGGCTCCAATCAGACAACGCTGATTAGCCTAAGTGCTGAAGGGAGGGAATAAAAGGGAAAATTGCCGGAAGAGGACTTCCGGCAAAAAGTATAACGGGCTTAGCTTGCGAGACGGGAGAGAAGATTTACCTGAGTCTGTTTCGCCATATTATCGCGGTAGGCCTGAACCCGTGAAGGCCAGTCGATGCCTTGCACAATCGACAGCGAACGCAGCAACGGCCAGAGATTAATGTCATCTTCGGAAAGCTCGCCGTTCACCGCATTCGGCTCGACGATCAGTTTGTCGAGTGCGCGCAAATCCTGACTGATTTTCTTCACCAGACCTTCGGAATGTTGCAGATGCTCCTGAAAACTGCCGCTGGCAGCCTGCTTTTTATCGGCGAAGTATTTACGGGCTTCCGGCGTGGAGAATTCTTCCAGTGGTGCGGTGGCAAAACGCGGCAACAACAGACGTCCGGTATATTCAGAAACCTGACGCAACCACGCGGCAACAGATGCGTTCAGCGGGCCGGTCAGCAGCGGTTTACCGTCACTTTTGTCGATGTAATGCACGATATCCATACTTTCCGGCATGAAGCCGCCATCCTCTTTTTGCAGGACAGGCACCATCTTTTTACCCACCATTGAAATGGGTGTTTTTTCATCGTCGTTGAGCAGCACCTTGATCTCAACCGGGATGTTCTTCAAACCGAAAATCATGCGGGCTTTCACGCAGAAAGGGCAATGTTCGTAAACGTAAAGTCTCATAGTACGTAGCTCCTGTTATCGCCGGCGGTGACCTGTAGGGTGCATGAAAACTGCCGGATGTAGGTTCGGATTTTGTCTAACGCTATGATTCAGTATGGGTATAGATGGATGTGAGATCAAACCGCATTCTCTGGAACGCGGTTTCCATCAGGGTACTGCATAAGAAATTACGGAAGATCAACTGCCGCTGAGCATGGCCGGTTCGATGCGGCGCAGGTTGAACTGCCAGTACAAACCGGTGAGGGTGATGAAGCCAACGACGCCGAGTAATAACCACGGCAATTCAGGCAGTTCGAGCGCACGGCCGGTGTCGTACATCCAGCCGCCACCGGTATAACCGATGACGCCGCCCAGAGCCAGTCCCAGACGGCTGAAGCCCATGTAGCTGCCGCGTGCGCGGGCGTCGGCCAGAGATGCACCCAGGGTTTCACGCGCCGGTTCGGCGATGATCGAACCAATGTAGAAAAAGCCAATCAGCAATAATAACGGATTGATTGAGGTAACCAGCCCGACCGGCAGCAGGCTCAATGTCATGATCAGCAGACCGAACATCAGGCGCTGTTCAAGACGGAAACGTTTTTCGCTCCAGCGGGCAATCGGATACAACAGCGTCAGCGACAGTACGGCTTCAATGGCGTACATCCATTTCACCGCCGACGGGCTGCCCGCGACATCATTGACCGCAATCGGCAACATCAGCATCACCTGCACGGTCAGCATGTAATAGCCAGTCAGCGTCAGCACGTAGGCCAGAAAACGACGGTCGCGCAGCACGCGCATCATGCCTTCGCGCATAGGGGTGCGCAGGGTGGAAATGCGGTAAGCCGGTAACAGCCAGGCGTTGCAGGCCGCGGCCAGACAAAAGATTGCGGCTCCGGTCCAGCACACGTAATGGAAATCATATTGCAGCAGCCAGCTACCGATCAGTGCGCCAATGACGGCACCCGCGCTGTCCTGCATCATCATCAGGGAGAAGAAGCGGCTGCGCTCGTGCGGACGGGTCAGTTTTATGACCAGCGCGGTACGCGGCGGATCAAACAACGTGCCGCCAAGACCGGAGAGAATACACGAACAGACCAGAATCCACGGTTGATCGGCCATCGCCATCGTGGCAAAGCCCGCCGCGCGCAATAACATGCCGGTGATAATCATGGGTTTCGCCCCAAACCGGTCAGCAATCGCCCCGCCAAAAATGCCCAGTCCCTGTTGCGTAAGCTGACGAACGCCGAGTGCCAGGCCGACGGCCATTGCCGCCCAGCCAAGCTGATCGACAAATCGGATCGAGATCAACGGAAAAACCACGAAAAAGCCTAAAATAACCAGCGCGTTGTCTAATAACAGAAAATACTTACCCAAGCTCCGAGCTTGTGATACCAGAGACATGCTTCACCATGAGCGATTATATGTATCCTGTCCGGCAGATACAGAAAGGAGAAAAGACCGTTCCAGTCTGAACCGGAAACAGGCATTTAGATAGGGCGCTATTGATAATATTTTTTTATCGTCAAGCCGCGCTCTGACTGGCAGAATTAGCGGTGATCTGTCGTTTCCTATAAATTCTATTTATCGACCCATGCGGGATGTGGAGGGAAGGGATGTTTGGCTACAAATCTGCCGTGCCAAAGGTGCGGCTTACCACTGATCGGATGGTCCTGCGCCTGGTTCATGACCGTGATGCGCACCGGCTGGCTGAATACTACGCTGAGAACCGCGCGTTTCTGAAACCGTGGGAGCCGGTCAGGGATGAAAGCCATTGTTATCCCTCAGGATGGCAGGCGCGTCTGGGGCTGATTACCGAGATGCAAAAACAAGGCAGTGCGTATTACTTCATCCTGCTCGACCCCGATGAAAATCGCGTGATGGGCGTGGCGAATTTCAGCAATGTGCTGCGCGGTTCTTTCCATGCCTGTTTCCTCGGGTATTCGCTCGGCCAGGAATGGCAGGGTAAAGGTCTGATGCAGGAAGCGTTGCAGACGCTTATCCGCTATATGCAACGCCAGCAAAAAATGCACCGCATCATGGCCAATTACATGCCGCACAATAAACGCAGCGGCCAGCTTCTCGAACGTCTCGGCTTTGAACGCGAAGGTTACGCCAAAGATTACCTGCTGATTGACGGCAAATGGCAGGACCACGTGCTGACGGCATTAACCTGGCAAGAATGGACACCCCCGTCCCGATAAGGAGAGCAACATGAAACACGAACTCAGCGCCCGGGAGGCCCGTGTTGTGGGCTGTTTACTGGAAAAACAACTCACCACGCCAGAACAGTATCCGATGACCCTTAACGGCCTGACCACGGCCTGCAATCAGAAGACGAACCGCGAGCCGGTGATGGAACTGAGCGAAAGTGACGTTCAGCAAACGCTGGATTTGCTGCTGCGCAAACACATTATCCGCACCCTGAGCGGCTCACGTACCATGAAGTATGAGCACCGTTTCTGTAATTCTGAATTCGGCAATCTCAAATTTTCCCCGCAGGAAGTGGCGGTGGTGACCACGCTGTTGTTGCGCGGCGCACAAACGCCGGGCGAGTTGCGTACCCGCACTAACCGTCTGCATGATTTCTCGGACGTTGCCGAAGTTGAACAAACGCTGACTGAACTGACAAACCGCGAAGACGGCCCGTTCTGCGTGCGTCTGGCCCGAGAACCCGGGAAACGTGAAAGCCGCTATATGCATCTTTTCAGCGGCGAAGTCAGTAATGTGGCCAGTACCCATGAAGAACCGCTGTTCAGCGCCGAGGCACAAAGCGCTGATCTGACTCTGATCGCGCGCGTGGAAACACTGGAAGCTGAAGTGGCGGAGCTGAAACAGCGTCTGGAAAATTTGTTGCAACATCTGGCTGATTAACAGGAGCGGGTTGTGAGTAAATTACGTATTGGTGTTATCGGGCTGGGTGGGATTGCGCAAAAAGCCTATCTGCCGGTGCTGAGTCACGCTGAAAACTGGACGCTGGTCGGCGGGTTTTCCCCGAATCAGCAAAAGGCGCAGGCCATTTGCGACAGTTATCGTATGGCGTGTTTTTCCCGCATGGATGAACTGGCAGGGCAGTGTGACGCGGTTTTTGTGCACAGCAGCACCGCCAGCCATTTTGAAGTGGTCGGGCAATTGCTGGCGCAGGGCGTGCATGTGTATGTCGATAAACCGCTGGCTGCTGAACTTGAGCAGGCTGAGCAGTTGGTTGAACAGGCGCGCAAGACAGGCAAAACGCTGATGGTCGGCTTCAACCGTCGCTTTGCACCGTTGTATCGTCAGCTCAAAGATAACATGCAGAGCGCTGCATCTTTGCGCATGGACAAACACCGGACGGATAGCGTGGGGCCAAACGATCTGCGATTCACCTTGCTGGACGATTATCTGCACGTGGTCGATACCGCGCTGTGGCTGGCAGGCGGTAATGCCAGTCTGGAAAGCGGTCTGATTCAGATTAACGAAGCGAATCAGATGTTGTACGGCGAACATCATTTCCTCTGTGGCGAAACGCTGGTGACGACATCGATGCATCGCCGGGCAGGGACTTTCCGCGAGAGCGTGCAGGCGGTGACTGAAGGCGCGGTGTATCAGCTGGACAATATGCAAATCTGGCGCGAGGAACAGCAGGATATTCTCACACAACTGCCGGTACCGGGCTGGCAAAGTACCCTGACACAGCGCGGATTTGTTGGTGCCATTGAACACTTTGTGGCCTGCGTGAGTAATCAGACGGCGCCGGAAACCAGCGGCGAGCAGGCGATTTATGCGCAGGCAATGATCGAGAAGATTCTGAATTCTTAACAAAAAAGCCGCGCGGGATGGCGTGGTTAACACTCTATAACAACATAAAACAACTGCCGGTGGCTATTGTATTGCGGATGCGTAGACTAAGCGCATCTTTGAGCCATGCGGCTTCATCTCTCACGCCTGCTGATGCAGGCGTGATGGTTTAACTATTTGATATACATGTAAACCGGTAAACAAGAAAAGTGACATGAATCTACTTAAATCTCTGGCAGCCGTCAGTTCCATGACGATGTTTTCACGTGTATTAGGTTTTGCCCGCGATGCCATTGTGGCACGTGTATTTGGTGCCGGAATGGTCACCGACGCCTTTTTTGTGGCGTTCAAATTGCCCAATTTGTTGCGACGTATTTTTGCCGAAGGTGCATTTTCACAGGCGTTCGTGCCAATTCTTGCCGAGTACAAAACTCAGCAGGGCGAAGAAGCTACGCGCACCTTTATTGCGTATGTCTCCGGGTTGCTGACGCTGGTTCTGGCGATTGTCACCGTGCTGGGCATGCTCGCGGCGCCGTGGGTGATTTATATCACTGCGCCGGGTTTTGTGGATTCACCGGACAAATTTGCGCTCACCAGTTCTCTGCTGCGGATCACCTTCCCGTATATCCTGCTTATTTCTCTGGCCTCGCTGGTCGGAGCGATACTCAACACCTGGAACCGCTTCTCAATACCGGCGTTTGCGCCGACCTTCCTGAACGTCAGCATGATCGGTTTTGCGTTATTTGCCGCGCCGTATTTTCACCCGCCGGTGCTGGCGCTGGCCTGGGCCGTGGTGGCCGGTGGCTTGCTGCAACTCGGTTATCAGCTGCCACACCTGAAGAAAATCGGCATGCTGGTGCTGCCGCGCCTGAACCTGAAAGATGCCGGTGTATGGCGCGTAATGCGCCAGATGGGACCGGCGATTTTGGGTGTTTCCGTCAGCCAGATTTCACTGATCATCAACACGATTTTTGCCTCGTTTCTTGTCTCCGGCTCCGTGTCATGGATGTATTACGCTGACCGCCTGATGGAGTTTCCTTCCGGTGTGCTGGGCGTGGCGCTGGGCACGATTTTGCTGCCTTCGCTGGCGCGAAGCTTTTCCAGCGGAAATCACGGTGAATACAATCGCCTGATGGACTGGGGCTTGCGTCTGTGTTTCCTGCTGGCGTTGCCAAGTTCCGTCGCCCTGGGGATTCTGGCCAAACCGCTTACGGTGGCATTATTCCAGTACGGCAAGTTCAGCGCGTTTGATGCTTCGATGACGCAACGTGCACTGGTGGCCTATTCCGTCGGGCTGATGGGGCTGATCGTGGTGAAAGTGCTGGCTCCGGGCTTTTATTCACGTCAGAACATCAAAACACCGGTGAAAATCGCCATCATTACCTTGCTGATGACGCAGGTGATGAACCTGGCCTTTATCGGCCCACTCAAACACGCGGGGCTTTCCCTGTCGATTGGTCTGGCCGCCTGTCTGAATGCTTCGCTGCTTTACTGGCAACTGCGTAAGCAGGATATCTTCCAGCCTTTGCCGGGCTGGAGAGTGTTCCTGATTAAGCTGATTGTCGCGGTGGTTGCCATGTCAGCAGCATTGCTCGGCATGATGTGGCTGATGCCTGCATGGGATGTGGGGGGAATGGCGTATCGTCTGGCGCGTCTGGCGGCAGTGGTTGCTGTCGGCGTAGTCGCTTACTTTGCCGTGCTTGGCCTGCTGGGCTTCAGGGTGAAAGAATTTGCCCGTAAGCTGGACTGACGCAGATTACAGAAACACAAAAGGGCGCATGAGCGCCCTTTTTTAATATCTGCGACCGTGCGTTACATGCGTTCTACGGTTTCGATACCCAGCGTATCCAGACCGGTTTTCAGCGTGCGTTGTGTCAGCAGTGCCAGTTTCAGGCGGCTGTTACGGCTGGTTTCATCTTCTGCATTAAGGATCGGGCAATGCTCGTAGAAGCTGGAGAACAGGCCAGCCACGTCGTACAGATACGCACACATGGTGTGTGGCGTGCCTTCGCGGGCGACAACGGTCAGTACTTCTTCGAACTGCAACAGACGGGTCGCCAGCGCAGCTTCACGTTCCTCGCTCAGTACAACCGGTTGAGTCAGACTGTTCACGTCGATGTCTGCACGTTTAAAGATAGAGGCTACGCGGGTATAGGCATATTGCATATACGGCGCGGTGTTACCTTCGAACGCCAGCATGTTGTCCCAGTCGAAGATGTAATCGGTAGTACGGCTTTTTGACAGATCAGCGTACTTGATTGCGCCGATACCCACCGCGTTAACCAGTTTTTCCAGTTCCCCGGCGTCTTTCATTTCCGGATTCTTTTCGGTGATCAGCTTACGTGCGCGATCAATCGCTTCATCCAGCAGATCAGACAGTTTCACTGTGCCACCTGAGCGGGTTTTGAACGGCTTACCGTCTTTGCCCAGCATCATGCCGAACATATGGTGTTCCAGCGCCACAGAATCCGGCACGTAACCGGCTTTACGCGCTATGGTCCATGCCTGCATCAGGTGCTGGTGCTGACGGGAGTCGATATAATACAGCACGCGGTCGGCCCCGAGTGTTTCGTAGCGGTATTTCGCGCAGGCGATATCGGTGGTGGTGTACAGGTAGCCGCCATCTTTTTTACGGATGATGACGCCCATCGGATCGCCTTCTTTATTTTTGTATTCATCAAGATAGACAACAACTGCGCCTTCGCTGTCGACGGCCAGACCTTTGGCCTGCAGGTCGGAAACGATGCCCGGCAGCATGCTGTTGTACAGGCTTTCACCCATCACATCGTCTTCGGTCAGGGTGACGTTCAGACGATTGTAGGTTAGCTGGTTTTGCTTCATGGTCACGTCAACCAGCTTGCGCCACATCTGCAGGCAGTATTCATCGCCGCCTTGCAGTTTCACCACGTAGCCACGCGCCCGCTCGGCGAAGGCTTCGTCTTCGTCGTAGTTTTTCTTCGCCGCGCGGTAGAATTCTTCCAGATCAGCCAGATTCATGTCACCGGCGTTTTCGTTCTGTACTTTTTCCAGATAGGCAATCAGCATGCCGAACTGTGTACCCCAGTCGCCAACGTGGTTAGCGCGGATCACTTTATGGCCGAGGAATTCATTGGTGCGCACAGCCGCGTCGCCGATAATGGTGGAGCGGATGTGGCCAACGTGCATTTCTTTCGCCACGTTTGGCGCAGAATAATCGATGACGATAGTTTGGGGTTCAACCGGTGTGATACCCAGTTTTTCATCGTTAAGGGCGCTGTCTACATGCGCAGCAACAAAAGCAGGATCCAGGAAGATATTGATGAAACCCGGCCCGGCGATTTCGACTTTATTCGCGATGCCGCTCAGGTCTAACAGTTCAACGACTTTCTCTGCCAGTTGTCGCGGTGGCATACCGAGTTTTTTTGCCACGGACATAACACCATTAGCCTGATAGTCGCCAAACTGAGCTTTAGCGGACTGACGGACTTGCGCTTCGCTGTCGGCTGAAGCGCCTGCAGCGATCAGCGCCTGGCTGACTTTATCTGAAAGAAGTGACTGAATATTCACCGAAGTACCTTTATTTAGGAATGTGGTTGTTTGCTGTTCATCCCATGGTGGACGAACCTAAAATGATGCGTGTTTATATCATATTAGCCTTGCGGCGTCAGTATCACCGCACGTCCGGGCTAAGGAAAACGCGATTGTGCGGCATGTCTCTGGCAACCGGATGAAAGGCTGTGTAAATTACCCGACCCTGAAGATCTGCAAACGAAAACAAGATAGGATGACCGCCATGAATCACGTGCCGGAGTTACAGGATTTAGCTGATGATTTACCGCGCTTTGTCGACGTACTGACGGCGTTCGCTGCAAAATTGCACATTAATCTGGGTGGGTTTCACGCAGATCATATTTCAGTGCGTTGTCATCAGAACACGACGGCGGATCGCTGGAAAACCGGCCTGGAAAAGTGCGGCAGCCTGTTGAATGAGACCCTGATTAACGGCCGGCCAATTTGTCTGTTTTCGCTCAACAAACCTTTGCAGGTCGGGCCGCTGAGTATTGATCTGGTCGAGTTACCATATCCCGGCGATAAACGTTACCCGCACGAAGGCTGGGAACATATTGAGATTGTCCTGCCCGGTGCTGAAGACGAATTATATACACGTGCGCTGGCGCTGATTGCTGATGAAGCGCTAATGACGCCAGGTATTAAGCTGAAACAAAGTGCGCCCAAAGGGGAGAACGAGCGTTTGCCTAACCCGACGCTGGCGATCACTGACGGCTCTGTGACCATCAAATTTCACCCGCACAGCCTGCGGGCGATTGTCGCCAGCGAAAGGGAAGACGGTTAACGTTGCAGCGTCAGTAACGCCGCTTCCATGCGATCCAGCGCTTTTTCCAGTAACGCGCGCTGGCAACCCAGATTGATACGCACATAAGCCGGTGCGCCAAAATCAGCGCCACCTGAGAAACCGACCCCGGCGTCCACGAAGAAATGGTAAGGGTCCTGCACCGGCAGTGCGCTGGCATCAATCCAGCCAAGGTATGTGCCTTCCGGCGCCAGCATGCGCAATCCTGGCATAGCGTTGATTCTGGCTGTCACCCGTTCGCGGTTACCTCGCAGGTATTCGAGCTGTGCGTTAAGCCATTCCTCGCCATCGCGATAAGCGGCGGTCGCGGCGACATACGCCAAAATATTGACGTGCGGCACAATGCCGTGACTGGCCTCAAGGAATTTCCGGCGTAGTTCCGGGTTAGGAATAATCGCCATCGACGCGCCCAGACCGGCAAGGTTGAAGGTTTTGGACGGCGACATCAGCGTGATCGAACGCTGTTCGGCATCGGCATTGAGTGAGGCGAACGGGATGTGTTTCAGGCCCGGTTCGAGGATCAGGTCACAGTGGATTTCATCCGAACACACCACAAGATCGTGACGTTGCGCGAAGGCCTGCTGTTCGAGTAATTCCTCGCGACGATACACCGTGCCACCGGGGTTATACGGGTTGCAGAGCATCAGCAGCTTTTCGCTGCCATCCAGTAGATTGTCGGCCGTGGAAAAATCGGCCACCCAGCGCTGTTGCTGCTCAGTTACATTAATGGATTTAAACTGACGCCCTTCAGCCTGAGCCGCCTGCATAAACGGCGGATAAATGGGCATGGGCATCAGACTGGAGTTTTGTGGTGCAACAGTGGCGCGAACGGCGACGTTTAATCCGCACACCAGGCCTGGTAACCAGACGATCCATTCGGGCTTAATAGCCCATTCGTAACGATCCGCCAGACGTTTTACCACTAAATCAATGAGTTCCGACGGTGTGAAACCATACCCAAATACGCCTTCTGCGACACGTTGCTGCAACTCTTTGATAACCTGAGGCGGAGAAGTGAAGTCGGTATCGGCAACCCAAAGCGGTATCACATCCTGATTATTGTATTTATTCCACTTAACGCTATCACTGTGACTGCGGTCTACCCATAAATCAAAATTGAGTGTCATAGTTAGCTTTCCTAAGCAAACAGATTGGGTGGGGATGCTCATCTCAAAGCCTACGCGACATGGCCGGCTGCAGACAAGTGTTGTAGCATAATGCCGTAATCAGGAGAGATCACATGACTAAATTAGAAGTGTGTTGTTACAGCGTGGACTGTGCATTGACAGCAGAACAAGCCGGGGCCGATCGTGTTGAATTGTGCGCCAGTCAGGCTGACGGGGGCATTACGCCGAGTTACGGTACCCTCAAACTGGCAAGGGAAAAAGTGACCATCCCTGTACATCCGATTGTCCGTCCAAGGGGGGGTGACTTTTGCTACAGCCAGAGTGAATTTGAGGTGTTGAAAAGCGACATCGCTTGTATTCGCGATCTCGGCTATCCGGGTCTGGTGGTCGGCATGCTGGATGCTGAAGGGCATATTGATATGGCGAGAATGTGGGAGGTGATGGCGCTGTGCGGCGATATGGCCGTAACATTCCATCGCGCATTCGACATGTGCCTTAACCCGAAGATTGCACTGGAGCAGTTGACTCAGTTAGGGGTGGCGCGCATTCTGACCTCCGGGCAACAACAAAATGCTGAAGTCGGTTTACCGATGCTTCGGGAACTCAATCAGCTGACGCGTGGTCCAATTATTATGGCTGGCGCGGGTGTGCGTCTGACGAATTTGCAGAAGTTTGTGGATATCGGGCTGACGGAGTTACACAGTTCAGCAGGGCGTCAGGTGAAATCCGCCATGCGCTACCGGAAAGCCGGTGTCACTATGAGTTCTGATACTGACTTTGATGAATTCAGTCGTTATTGCGTGGATGGCGATATTGTTGCTGCAATGAAAAGCACATTGCAGTTTGACGATGAAATATCCCGCACGGCGTAATAACTCAAAGATTTAACCGGGTCACACGACCCTTATTGCGTCGCCCTGCGCAAGTACCAGGCCCCGTCATGTTGGCGGGGCTTTTTTTGTGCTCCTGATTCTGCTGTCGTTGCGTAATTGATTCGGATAATCTGTCTGCTCATCAAATTGTTACCGCCGGACAGGGACATGAAAAAGTTAGTGATTACTCTCGCGCTGTTGGGATTTACGCACTCATTATTTGCCGCTGATAAACAACCCAGCAGTGTTCTGGATAATGGTGCTGAGACATTTGCCATTGACTGTGCAGGCAACCCTCAGCAAACGACGCTGGATATGAACGATTGTTATGCGGAAAAAATCGACAAGCTGAATTGGGTGAAACAGACGTACCTTGTGGCGGCCAGAAAACGTATTGAGCAAACGGCTACAGGTCCGAACCCGGATCCTGACGCAGCAGCTGTGCTGAAAGCGTTTGATGAGGAAACTCAGGCGTGGGATGCGTTTGAAGAGAAAGCCACTTTTGCGACGTACACCGACTATCAGGGCGGGACGATCAGAGGCGTGATGTCGCTGTCGCGGAAAATGGAACTCATCGAGTTGCGTGTTAAAGATATCTGGAGCAACTGGCTGCAATATCAGGATTCAACGCCAGCGGTATTACCCGAACCAAAATTTAAAGATGACCATTAATCCGGTTTTCTTGGCCTGAAAAAGCGCCCGGGCGGCGCTTTTTATGACGGGCAACACTTCAGCCCCAGGTCAGCAGCGCCACACCGAACATTCCTGCTTTCACCACCAGGCACATCACGAAAAGGCCTAAAACAATAACAGCCCGATCCATGAGGAATCGAATTCTTCTGCGCATTGATTTCTCCACGAAATACTCGCGTACGGATAAATTGGTTGGCCGAATTTATACACGAAATGCTATGAATCAATCCAATGATATAGCGTCAAAACGTGGAGCTTTACAAAGGGCTGTGGCTGACGCGGAAATTATTACTTCTCGTAAAAGTTTTTTATTCTGATAGCGACGTCAATATTTGCCCAGTGCAATTCGTTTTCCTTGTGCAGACTGCTGCTGCCATCTTCCCAGGAAACGTAATACGACACGATGTCGTGCTCTGATTCAAAAGTATTCATCACGGTACCTTTGATATCGCCAGATCTGTGTTTAACGATGCTGCCTTTAGGGAACTTCATACTTCCTCCCGTAATGCGAACGACGATCTCCGTCATAACAAACCGATAGCCTTCTGAAAGGTTAGACCTTTTTACAGCGTGATGTACAGAGTGACGTGACTCAAAGTGAGGATAAAGTGTGAGCAATGACTTCCGCCAGACAGGAAGATGTCTGGCGGAGGAGGAAGGTCGTTATGGTTTGCGGGCGATGAGCAAAGCGCGGCGAGGAGCCGGATAACCTTCGATAGTTTTGGTCGGATCATTCGGGTCGAGGAATTCAGCCAGTGATTCGCTGGTCATCCAGTCGGTACGGCGCTGTTCTTCAAGTGTCGTGACGCTGACATCCGCAATACGCACATCCACAAAGCCGCATTTGATCAGCCAGTTTTTCAGGGCTTCGGCAGAAGGGATGAAATAAATATTCCCCATCTGCGCGTAACGGTCACCCGGCACCAGGACCTGCTCGCTGTTACCTTCGACAACCAACGTTTCGAGCACCAGTTCCCCTTCGCTGACCAGCTGATTTTTCAGTTGCAGAAGATGATCTAATGGCGAACGGCGGTGATACAGCACGCCCATGGAAAAAACGGTGTCGAAAGCGTTCAGCTCGGGTAATTGTTCGATGCCCAGCGGCAGCAAATGTGCGCGCTGATCGCCCCCCAGTAATTTACGCACGGCCTCGAACTGACACAGGAACAACTGCATCGGATCGATACCCACCGCCAGATGTGCGCCTGCACCAATCATGCGCCACATGTGATAACCGCTGCCGCAGCCGACATCTAAAATCGTGCGGCCAGCAAGGGAAGAAATGTGCGGCAAAACGCGATCCCATTTCCAGTCAGAGCGCCATTCAGTATTGATTTCAACGTCGTACAGCGAGAATGGTCCTTTGCGCCATGGCATCATATTACGCAGCAGGTTTTCAATCCCTTCGCGCTGACCGGCAGGCAAAGGGACTTCCATATTGGCGCTGACGCTGTGCAACAAATCCAGACGTTCCGGCTGCAACAGCGGCAAACGATCCACTGAGTTAAACCACAGTTTGAATTTGCCGTGCAGAGATTCTTTCTGCCACGCGGTCAGTTGCGAAGGCAAAGTATTGAGCCACGGACTTAACGGCCCTTTGGCGATAACGCGATAAAAATCACCGAAATCAATCATTGTGCTTCTCCGGCTTTCAGCGCAATCAGTGAGCCGAAGTTAAAACACTGGAACCAGACTTCCGTGTGCTGGAAACCGGCCTGATGCAGGCGGGCTTTATGCGTTTCGACGGAATCGGTCAGCATAACGTTTTCGAGCATGCTGCGTTTCTGGCTGATTTCCAGCTCGCTGTAGCCGTTCGCACGTTTGAAGTCGTGATGCATATTGAACAACAGTTCGCCGACGTCTTTGTCTTCGAAGCTGAATTTTTCTGACAGCACCAGCGCCGCGCCCGGACGCATGCCCTGATACACCTGATTCAGCAAACGCTGGCGGTCAGCCGGTTCGAGGAATTGCAGGGTAAAGTTGAGCACTACCATCGAGGCATTTTTCAGCTCGATATCGAGAATATCGGATTCGATCACGCTGACCGGTGTATCCGCGCGGAAAGCATCAATGTGACGACGGCAGCGTTCCACCATGGCGGGAGAGTTATCGACAGCAATAATTTCGCAGCCCGGCACCTTAATGTTACGACGCATCGACAGCGTGGCAGCACCCAGCGAACAGCCCAGATCATAGACGTTGGAGTCGGGCTGAACGAAGCGCTCGGCGAGCATGCCAATCATCGAAATAATGTTGGAATAGCCCGGAACAGAGCGTTGGATCATGTCAGGGAAAACTTCCGCGACGCGTTCATCGAACGTCCAGTCGCCAAGCTTATCTATAGGTGCAGAAAACAGCGTATCGTGGTTTGCCATAGCGGTGAGTCAGGCCAAAAAGAATGTGGGTAAAAAGTTGAGGGCAGATTTTAGCAGATACTGGCGCAGGCAGATACCTGCGCGCCTGGGAGTTGTTTCAAAAGGGCATCAAATCTGTCTGGCAAATGTTCCGTGCTCAGTCAAAGTTGAGGAATTGCGACCACGGCAGATAGATAATATTGATCACGACCATCAGCACCAGAGAAATATAGGTGGCAGCCATGCCATTACGGCGCCAGGCAAATTCGCGGTTTTTCAGCCCGTAATAATGGAATAACCGGCCGAGGATCAGTAACAGGCCGCAGGCGTGTACAGTCCATATCGCCGCGCCGTTCATTTCCATATACAACAATAATAAACAGCCAATCGGCAGATATTCTACAGCGTTGCCGTGTACACGTATGGCGGTTTGTAATTCGTAGGATCCGCCGTCGCCGGTGGCGATACGGTATTGCATCCGCAGACGGACAACATCGAAAGAGAGTTTGATCAAAAGTATGGCGGCAAGCACGACATATAACGCGCTAATCATGATGACTTCCTTGGTTATTCCCTGTATCCCGGCGGAACAGCACTGATTTTCCGCTGCGTAGCCATGATAACGGGAAGGCATAAAACTGTCGTCAGAAAAACCTGAATATTCTTAGAACAACGCATCCTGCTCCGGCCAGTCCGGCGCGGGCTGGACCGAAGGAATGTGCTGACGCAGATCCTGCCACAGGTAGCGTGCCTGCTGGGGCGCGTCGGAACAATCGGGCGTATGAATAAACAGATACGGTGACAATCCCTGTGATTGCCAGTCGTTGAGTTTTGCAATCCACTGGCCGAAAAGTGGACGGTTTGCCTCAAGACTGTCGCCGCCGATAAAGCGGACAATCGGGCGGGAGGATGTCGCCAGCGCGTGCAGCGGCAGTATCGGTTTTTTGCGTTTGGCTTCGAGCACCGCTTCGGTGGTGGAGGTTGAGCTGTGAACCGGGCGACTGTCAAGGATCGCACGATTAATGCCGCGCAGATGTAATCCCTGATTCAGCGCCCGTTCTTCCTCACCTTTATTGAAGAAATCCGCATGGCGCACTTCAACGCCGTAATCGAAACCGGCGGGCAGGGCATCAAGAAATTGCCACAGGCGATCAAGATGTACGGGCGCAAATGCGGCAGGAAGTTGCAGCCAGAGCTGGCCGATGCGTTCACCGAGCGGTTCGAGCGTGCGGTAAAACATATCGACGTCTTCCTGACAATTCGCCAGTGCGGCTTTATGGCTGATGATGGAAGGAAATTTAAAACAAAAACGGAAAGACTCAGGCGTCATATCACGCCAGCGCATCACCACTTCCTGTTTGGGCAGGGCGTAAAACGTGGTATTGCCTTCGACGCAATTGAAGTACCGCGCGTAATCGGCCAGATCACGCAAACCCACCTGTGTCCAGGCGCTGTGATGCCATTGCGGTAAACCAATATACATATCGATGCTCCCTTTTCCGGGCCAAATCCCAAATAAAACGCCGCCTCAGCGGGCGGCGTTCAGGCATGAAAATCAGGGTAACGTTACTCTGGCAACGCGGCAAGCACTTCGGCAGTGGAACGGACACGGCTGATACGCGGGAAAATAAACTGCATGCTGGACTGATGATGGTCATTGTTGTGTGCGCTGCACGCATCTTCTGCGATCACCAGTTCATAGCCATGTTCCCAGGCATTACGGGCCGTAGATTCCACGCCGATGTTGGTGGAAATACCGGCAAGCACGATGCTTTTAATGCCGCGGCGACGCAGTTGTAAATCCAGATCGGTGCCGTAAAACGCGCCCCACTGACGTTTGATCACCAGCAGATCGCTGTCGGTTACGCCCAGTTGTTCCGGGAATTCCCACCAGCTTGCCGGTAAACCGCCTTCCGGCGCAGCCGCAGGGACATCAACCGGTTGTTTCAGCGCTTCGTCAAAAGAGTCAGACCAGCCCACGCGCACCATGACGACCGGCGCACCCAGTTTACGGAAACGGGTTGCCAGTTCAGTGGCATTATCCAGCACCTGCTGTGCGGTGTGCGGGCCGCCTGCGAACGGTAAAATTCCTTTCTGTAAGTCAATCAGTACCAGCGCGGTGTTTTTTGGATCAAGTTTCATGTTTAGCTCCCGGTTTTCAAAATGGGTAATGAGAGAAAGGAATCATTTAGTGCGTGTACAAAGGGGATTGCGTGAGTCTATGCTAGCGCGGGGAGCAAAAAGATATAATTTTGTTAAATTATGTGTAGCCAGCAACACGAGTGAATTTCCGCGCCAGCGTTGACGTGTTCGCACTTATCCTTCGCCGGAAATTCCTTTATAATAGCCGCCTTTTTTCGACCTGAATAAAACCCATTCCGTGCGCTGCTGAGTTTTGCGGCGGGCGACCAGAGTCAATAACCGTTTCTGTGCCTGTGAGCCATGAGGCCGGGTAGTGGGATCAAAAGGATACCGTTATGCGTACTGTATATTGTGGAAAACTGAATGCGTCCAATGTGGGCCAGGAAGTAACATTGTGTGGCTGGGTTAACCGTCGCCGCGATTTGGGTGGTTTGATTTTCATCGATATGCGTGACCGCGAAGGCATCGTTCAGGTTTTCTTCGACCCCGATCAGGCAGAAGCCTACAAGCTGGCGTCTGAACTGCGTAACGAGTTCTGCATCCAGTTAACCGGCACCGTGCGTGCACGTCCGGAAAGCCAGTTCAATAAAGACATGGCGACCGGTGAAGTGGAAGTGTTCGCCAGTAATCTGAACATTATCAACCGTTCAGAATCGCTGCCGCTGGACTCCAACCACGTCAACACTGAAGAAGCGCGTCTAAAATACCGCTATCTGGATTTGCGTCGCCCTGAAATGGCTAACCGCCTGAAAGCGCGTGCAAAAATCACCAGCTTCGTACGCCGTTTCATGGACAGCCATGACTTCCTCGACATCGAAACTCCGATGCTGACCAAAGCTACACCGGAAGGCGCGCGTGACTATCTGGTGCCAAGCCGTGTGCACAAAGGTAAGTTCTACGCCTTGCCGCAGTCTCCTCAGCTGTTCAAACAACTGCTGATGATGTCTGGTTTTGATCGTTATTATCAGATCGTAAAATGCTTCCGTGACGAAGATTTACGTGCTGACCGTCAGCCTGAATTCACCCAGATCGATGTGGAAACCTCTTTCATGAGCGCCGAACAAGTGCGCGAAGTGATGGAGAAACTGGCCCGTGAACTGTGGCAGGAAGTGAAAGGCGTGGATCTGGGCGACTTCCCGATCATGACCTTCGCAGAGGCCATGCGTCGCTACGGTTCTGATAAACCGGACCTGCGCAACCCGATGGAAATGGTGGATGTTGCGGACCTGATGAAAAACATCGAGTTCAAAGTGTTTGCTGATCCGGCCAACGATCCGAAAGGCCGCGTGGCTGCATTGCGCGTTCCGGGCGGTGCCTCCCTGAGCCGTAAACAAATTGACGAATACGCCAAATTCATCGAAATCTACGGTGCGAAAGGCCTGGCTTATATCAAAGTGAATGAAGTGGCGAAAGGCCTGGAAGGTATCCAGAGCCCGGTGGCTAAATTCCTGAATGAAGAACTGCTGGCTGCCCTGATCGCACGCACTGGTGCACAGGATGGCGACATGATCTTCTTCGGCGCAGCCAGCGCGAAGATTGTGACTGACGCGATTGGCGCACTGCGCCTTAAAGTCGGCCGTGACCTGAAAATCACTAAAGAAGACATGTGGGCTCCGCTGTGGGTGATCGACTTCCCGATGTTTGAAGACACTGACGAAGGCGGCCTGAGCGCTATGCACCACCCGTTCACTGCACCAAAAGACATGAGCGCAGAAGAACTGGCAGCGAACCCGGTTTCCGCTATCGCTAACGCCTACGACATGGTGATCAACGGCTACGAAGTGGGCGGCGGTTCTGTGCGTATTCACCGCAGCGAAATGCAGCAGACCGTGTTCAGCATTCTGGGTATTAACGAGCACGAACAGCGCGAGAAATTCGGCTTCCTGCTCGACGCCCTGAAATACGGTACGCCTCCGCACGCCGGTCTGGCATTTGGTCTCGATCGTCTGGTGATGTTGCTGACCGGCACGGATAACATCCGTGACGTGATCGCCTTCCCGAAAACTACCGCTGCGGCGTGTCTGATGACCGAAGCGCCAAGTTTTGCCAACCCTGCGTCGCTGCTGGAACTGGGCATTGCGGTTGTGGCGAAAAAAGAAGTGACACCAGACACAAATACAGAGAATAACTAATGAGCTATAAGCGTCCTGAGTCGATACTGTGCGTCATCTACGCCAGAAACACCGGCAGGGTGCTGATGCTTCAACGAAAGGATGACCCGAATTTCTGGCAGTCGGTGACCGGCAGTCTGGAAGACGGGGAATCCCCAAATCAAACCACGCAGCGTGAAGTCATGGAAGAGGTCGGTATCGACATTGCAGGTGAAAACCTGACTCTGCAGGACTGCCATCGCTGCGAGGACTTTGAAATATTTGCGCATTTGCGCCATCGCTATGCTCCCGGTGTGACCCGCAATAAAGAACATTGGTTCTGTCTGGCGTTACCCGACGAGCGTGATGTGGTTCTCACCGAACATCATGCGTACCGGTGGCTCGATAAACTGGCAGCGGCAGCGCTGACAGTCTCCCCGAGCAACCAGCAGGCGATTGAAGAATTTGTAAACTATTCGGTCTGTTAAGACTTTAGACTTTTTGGAGATATTTATGGCAGGTCACAGTAAGTGGGCCAATACCAAGCACCGCAAAGCGGCGCAAGATTCTAAACGCGGCAAAATTTTTACCAAAATCATTCGTGAGCTGGTTACCGCTGCGCGTCTGGGTGGTGGCGATGCGGGTTCAAACCCACGTCTGCGTGCGGCTATCGATAAAGCGCTGTCCAACAACATGACCCGCGATACCCTCAACCGGGCTATCGCACGTGGCGTGGGCGGTGACGAAGACACCAACATGGAAACCATCATTTATGAAGGTTACGGTCCTGGCGGTTCAGCCATCATGGTTGAATGTCTGAGTGATAACCGCAACCGTACCGTGGCAGAAGTGCGTCATGCCTTCACCAAAACCGGTGGCAATTTGGGTACTGACGGTTCCGTGGCTTATCTGTTCTCCAAAAAAGGCGTGATCACTTTCGCTCCTGGTCTGGATGAAGACGTGCTGATGGAAGCCGCGCTTGAAGCGGGTGCTGAAGACATCATTTCTTACGATGATGGCGCTATCGATGTGTTCACTGCCTGGGAAAATCTGGGCGAAGTGAAAGACGCGCTGGAAGCCGCCGGTTACAAAGCTGATTCCGCTGAAGTCACGATGATCCCATCGACCAAAGCCGACATGGATGCAGAAACTGCACCTAAACTGTTGCGCCTGATCGACATGCTGGAAGATTGTGACGATGTGCAGGAGGTTTACCACAACGGTGAAATCTCCGACGAGATCGCAGAAACCCTGTAATCTCAGTGCCGCCGGTGGCTACCACCGGCTGGCTATCCTGTTGTCCCTCAGCAGTTTATACTCTCCCCAACTTTCCAAAAAAACGACAACACAAGGCGTTGACTGGCTATGGCTATTATTCTGGGGATCGACCCCGGTTCGCGTATTACCGGCTATGGCATTATCCGCCAGACAGGGCGTCAGCTCAGCTATCTCGGCAGCGGCTGTATCCGCACCGTGGTGGACGATATGCCGGGACGTCTGAAACTGATTTACGCCGGTGTGTCGGAAATCATTACGCAATTTCAGCCTGATTTTTTTGCCATCGAATCCGTGTTTATGGCGAAGAACGCCGACTCCGCGTTAAAGCTCGGGCAGGCACGCGGTGCGGCAATTGTCGCTGCTGTCAATCAGGAGCTGCCGGTGTTTGAGTATGCGGCGAGGCAGGTCAAACAGACCGTCGTCGGTACCGGTGCGGCAGAAAAAGCGCAGGTTCAGCATATGGTGCGGTCAATCCTGAAATTACCGGCTAACCCGCAGGCCGATGCCGCCGATGCGCTGGCAATTGCCATAACGCATTGTCATATGAGTCAGAATGCTATCCGGCTCAGCAGTGACAAATTACAGATGGCGCGCGGACGGATGCGATAGACGCCGCAAGTCCATTAGGCTGGATATCCATCCAGCCTTTTTTATGATATAAACATCGCTGCTTTTGACCTGATAAGGAAAATGAACGTGATAGGCAGACTACGAGGCATTATTCTGGAAAAACAGCCCCCTTTGGTGCTGCTTGAAACCAACGGCGTGGGCTATGAAGTGCATATGCCGATGACCTGTTTTTATGAATTGCCGGAACTGGGTCAGGAAGCTATCATCTTCACGCAATTTATCGTCCGTGAAGATGCCCAGTTGCTCTACGGATTTAACGATAAACAAGAGCGCGCGCTGTTTCGCGAGCTGATTAAAGTCAACGGCGTTGGGCCGAAGCTGGCGCTGGCGATTCTGTCAGGCATGTCGGCGCAGCAGTTTGTCAGTGCGGTAGAAAAGGAAGAAATCACCGCATTAATTAAGTTACCTGGCGTCGGTAAGAAAACCGCAGAACGCCTGGTCGTCGAAATGAAAGACCGGTTTAAAGGATTAAACGGTGATCTATTTAACAATCATACTGATATCACGCTACCTGCATCGGCGTCGAAAGCTAAAGAATCTGACGCCGAAGGCGAAGCCGTTGCAGCCCTGATATCCCTCGGATATAAACCACCGGAAGCCAGCCGCATGATCAGCAAGGTGGCCAAATCGGGCGCAGAATCTGAAACGTTGATTAGAGAAGCGCTGCGCGCAGCGCTGTGAGGTAAACGATGATTGAAGCTGACCGCCTGATTTCTTCCGAAGTTTTCAGTGAAGAAGAGGTCATTGACCGTGCGATCCGCCCGAAGTTGCTCAGCGAATACGTTGGACAGCCGCATGTGCGTTCGCAAATGGAAATCTTTATTCAGGCGGCTAAGCAACGCAAAGATGCGCTCGATCACCTGTTGATTTTCGGACCGCCGGGACTGGGTAAAACCACGCTGGCCAACATCGTGGCGAACGAGATGGGCGTGAATTTACGTACCACGTCGGGGCCGGTGCTGGAAAAAGCCGGTGATCTGGCCGCGATGCTGACCAACCTCGAGCCGCATGATGTGCTTTTTATTGATGAAATCCACCGTCTCTCACCGGTCGTCGAAGAAATTCTCTATCCGGCGATGGAAGACTATCAGCTGGATATCATGATTGGTGAAGGTCCTGCGGCACGCTCCATCAAACTCGATTTACCGCCGTTTACCCTGATTGGTGCGACGACCCGCGCCGGTTCCCTGACGTCACCGTTACGTGACCGTTTCGGTATCGTACAGCGTCTGGAGTTCTATCAGGTGGCTGATTTGCAGCACATCGTCGGGCGTAGCGCCTCCTGCCTCGGGCTGGAGTTGTCGGAAGAGGGCGCGCATCAGATAGCCCGCCGTTCACGCGGAACGCCGCGTATCGCTAACCGCTTATTACGCCGTGTGCGTGACTTCGCGGAAGTGAAAGGCGACGGTACCATTAATGGTGATGTGGCTAACGGCGCGCTGGATATGCTGGATGTTGATGCCGAAGGTTTCGATTACATGGACCGCAAACTGTTGCTGGCGATTATCGATAAGTTCAGCGGCGGGCCGGTCGGGCTGGATAACTTAGCCGCGGCGATTGGCGAAGAGCGCGAGACGATTGAAGACGTCATCGAACCCTTCCTGATCCAGCAGGGGTTTATTCAGCGCACACCGCGCGGGCGTATGGCGACCAATCATGCGTATAAGCATTTCGGTATTGCCAGAGAATCTGAGTAACAGATCTCCTGAGCATAAAAAACGGACGCCCTGAGCGTCCGTTTTGCTTTCCGTCATCAGGTATTAACGACTGACTTCACAGCGGCTGACCATCCGCCAGTTACGTGGCAACTCGCGTACTTCACCCGCCAGAATCACCTTTCCTGTTGCATGAATATCGGCGCTTGAAGAGCCCACCTGAACTTCAACAGAACCCGGTTCGACGATGCGCTTACCGGTGTGACTGGTGAAATTCAGCATATCGGTCGGAATGCTGAAACTGAGCGTCGCAGTTTGTCCGGCATCCAGTTCAACGCGTTCAAAGGCTTTGAGTTCCTGCATCGGGCGTACCAGTGATGCCACACAGTCACGCAGATAAACCTGCACCACCTCGCTGCCCGCCTGATTTCCGGTATTGGTGACTTTGATTTGTACTGCAATATCGCCATTTTCGATGGCGACCGGTTGCTGATTGAGTTGCAGGTCGTGATAGCGGAACGTGGTGCCGCTCAGCCCGAAGCCAAACGGGTATTTTGCGCCAAAGTGGAAGGCGATCGGCGTGCCGCCACTTTTCAGTTTGTGATTGTAGTAATACGGCATCGCACCGGCGCTTTTCGGTACGGAAACCACCAGCCGCCCGGACGGAGCCTGTTTGCCACTGATAATGTCGCTGATGGCGCGTCCCCCTTCCTGTCCGGGGGCAAATGCCATCAGGTATCCGGCGACTTTTTCTTCCAGCCCGCCAAGGGAATACGGACGACCGCCGGTCATTATCACAATGGTCGGTTTGCCGGTTGCGATCACGGCTTCCAGCAACTGCTGCTGAACGCCCGGCAGTTGCAGGCTGTCTGTATCAGAGCCTTCGCCGACAGTACCGCTCTGGAATAAACCGGCCAGATCGCCGACAAACACCAGTGCGACGTCACTTTCCTGCGCCAGTTTTACGGCCTGCGGGATCAGCGCGGTACTTCGTGATACCGGCGAGCTTTGCATGGGTGTTGCGGCATCGCCGGGGAAGACCGGCGCACCTGCCGTACGTTTTTCGAGAATATGGCAACCTTTGGTATAACGGATATTTTGCTCACCATAGGCCTCGCGTAATGCCTGTAATGGCGTAATGATCTGTTCTGTCTGCGCCTGCATTTCGCTGATGATCAGATGCACCGGGAAACTGTAACCGCTGAGCAACGCCAGCGGATCATCTGCCGTCGGGCCGATCACCGCGATTTTTTGGCCGGATGTGGGTTTCAGCGGCAGGATGCCATTATTTTCCAGCAGAGTGATTGAGCGGACCGCGGCTTTCCAGGCCAGTTCCCGCGTGGCAGGTTGCTGAAGCTGCGGCTCAGGCTCAATGGCGTAAGGCTGTTCAAACAGGCCAAGGCGAAATTTTTCAGTCAGCACGCGTGCGACAATTTCGTCAATTTTCGCCATATCAATCAGGCCACGCGAAACGGCATCCGCCAGATGTTGTGCGCAGTCACCTTTCGGTAATTCAATATCCAGACCCGCATTGAACGACAGCGCGGCGGATTCGGCATCGTCATGGCTGACACCGTGATGCTGATGCAGCAGGCTGACACCACCGTAATCGGCAACAATCAGACCGTCGAACCCCCATTGTTCACGCAAGATTTCGGTCAGCAGGAAGTGATCGCTGTGGCAAGGCTGACCATCAATGTCGTGATATGCCGGCATCACAGAACCGGCATTCGCCAGCTTCACCGCCATCTCAAACGGCAGCAGGAAAGTGTCATTCAGCTCGCGAAAACCAAGATGAACCGGCGCATGGTTGCGCGCCCCTTCGCTGAAAGAGTGCCCGACATAATGTTTCAGCGTGGCCAGCAGGTCCCGCGCTTCGCCCTGTAATCCGCGCACGTAAGCGGTCGCCATCACGCCGACCAGATACGGGTCTTCACCAAAGGTTTCCTCGGTACGTCCCCAGCGCACATCGCGCGACACATCCAGAACCGGTGCCAGCCCCTGATGACAACCAACGCTTTGTGCTTCCTGACGGATAGCACCTGCAATTTGCTCCATCAGTTGCGGATCCCACGTTGAGGCGTAGCTCAGGGACGAGGGAAACAGTGTGGCGTCTTTGCACAATAAGCCGACCAGACATTCTTCGTGGAACATCGCCGGAATACCCAGCCGGGTGTCTTCTACCAGCGTTTTTTGCAGCCGGTTCAGCGCCTGTACGCCTTCTGCCGGGCTGACCACGTGCGTGCCGAGCGGACGGGTGATTTGCCCGGCGCCAAGTGCCAGTTGCTGTTCCAGCGCCTGACTCTGTTTGTGACCGGAAAAATCATCGCTCAGATCGGTACGTTCTTTGTGATTGCCGTTGCTGTCGAGGATCAGCCAGAACGCATGCATCTGCGCGAATTTTTCCTCCGGCGTCATGCGTGCCAGAAGATCGGCGACGCGGCGGGCAACGGGCTGTGAAGCATCCTGATAAAGATAAGTCATCTTACATCTCCTTGATTAATCAAAGGGCGTGAACCGCTGAGCACGGGGTCATCGTCGCCCCCGAAAGAACGTCGCGTTGCGAGGGATAAGGCGATAGTTTGCATGGTGCGGCTGTTGAGTTTGTAGGTAAAAAGCAGCGCGGCCATCAGCAGGAATAACGCACAGGGCACCAGTGTGAACAGTGAATTGATGGTCAGCATCACCGAAGCACTTTGCGTGGCGCCGTTCGGCAGGTAACCGACCATACCAAGCACCCAGCCGACGATGGCACCGCCCAGTGCCAGCCCGAATTTGATGGCAAACAGCGCAGTGGAGAATACCAGCCCGTCAAGCCGGCGGCCGGTGCGGGATTCTTCGTGATCCACAACGTCGGAGAACATCGTCCATTGCAGCGGCGTGGTCAGGTTTTGGATAAAACTGAACACAAGATTGAGGGCGAAAATAAGACTGACGGAAGGGGAGGGAATAAAGAAAATCGCTGCATTACACACCACAAAAGTCAGAATTGTCCATTGATAGGATTTAATCCGGTCGAATTTACCCAGTATTTTCTCAGACAATAGTGCGCCAAATAACGAGGCGATCATGCCAAAAACAATAAAATTAAAAATCAGATCCGGGCGGCCTAGCACATATTTCACATAATACATGGTGGCGGAACCACGGATAACGACGGCACATAATAGTAAGATATTAAAAATAAAAACAATGCGCCATTGTGAGTTATTCCACAGTAATTTCAGGTCGCTCAGCATTGAACCGGAGGTGTCATTGCGCGGTTGATAACGCTCACGCGTCAGTGCGAAACAACAGAAAAATAATACGATACCGAGTAATCCCATCAGGCTCATGGCATAGAAATAGCCTTTCTGCGGGTTACCTGCGCCGAGTTTTGCCACCAGCGGCAGGGCGATCACTGTTACCACCAGCCCCCCGACAAATGACAGTCCGAAGCGCCACGACTGCAGCGAATGGCGTTCGCGCGGGTCGAGTGTTAACGCCCCCGGCATGGCACAATACGGCACATTGATGGCGGAATACACCAGGCTGAGTAATGTATAAGTGACTGCTGCATAAATAATTTTACCGGTCGGTGATATGTCTGGTACATAAAATGTGATCAGGCAACAGACCCCAAACGGTATTGCAAACCACAGCAGCCACGGACGGAATTTTCCATAGCGTGTTGTGGTGCGATCAACCAGCGCACCGATGCAGGGATCTACGCAGGCATCCACGGCGCGTACCACTAAAAATAGTGTGCCCATGATCGCGGCGGGTAAACCAAAAACATCTGTGTAGAAATAAGCGAGAAATAAAGTCGCAGTTTGCCAGACCAGCGCACTGGCCATATCGCCGAGTCCGTAGCCAATCTTATCTTTTACTGAAAGAACCGGAGTGATCACCATTATTTGTTACCTGCTTTCTGTAAGGAGAGATAACCGACGGAAAATAATTCATGTCTTTAACGGAAAAAAAGATAAACAGCCTGGGAAGTAAAATGGTGCCAAAAGTATTGTGAATAGAACTCAGGTAAACAATTGAGGAAATGAATATGCAATTTACGTTTTTTGATTTTGTTTTTTATTTGTGAACGGGATCAAACTGACGGTGGTGTTTGCTTCATCGGCGCGGGGATCCGGACTGGCAAAGGCCCGCGTTGAGCGGGATGCCATCTCCGGTGAAAGGGGGTTTATAACTCTTCCCGCCAGCGGAAATAACCAGTCACCGCTTTTAATGCGGCGGGCAACTGGCGGTGGCCGGGGTAATAGAGAAAGAATCCGGGAAAGGTGACCGACCAGTCTTCAAGCACCCGGATCAGCTTACCTTCCGCCACCAGCGCATCATGTTCAGCACTCTGCGCGCTGTACACCAGCCCGATTCCATCGAGCGCAATGCGGGTCATCATGCTGACGCTGTCGACCACCAGCGGCCCGCTGACGGGCACGGTAATCTGTCGCCCATTTTTTTCGAACTCCCAGCGGTACAGCGAACCGCTGGCAATTTCCCGACGCCCAATGCAGGCATGGTTTTTCAAATCGGCAGGCGTTTGTGGTTGCGGGCAGCGGGCGAAATAATCCGGCGAACCGTACACCGCAGAGTGAAAATCGGCGGTCAGGCGTACCGCACTCATGTCCTGCTGAACATCGCCCCTGATGCGTACGCCTGCATCAAACCCCTCACTGATGATGTCCACGAAACCGTCATTGGTGGCAAGTTCCAGGGTGATATCCGGGAACGCCTGACAAAATTTGGGCAACTGCGGCAGGAAAACCATGTCAGCAGCGATGCGTGGCGTATTAATACGCACCGTGCCTTTGGGTATCCCCCGTAAAGCGTTCACTTTCTCCATCGCATCAGAGATGACTGATAATGCCGGCACCACTTCCGCCAGCAATGCGTAACCCGCTTCGGTGGGCGATACCTGCCGCGTTGTGCGGTTCAGCAATCTGACGCCCAGACGCTCTTCCAGCGAACGTAAGGAATGGCTCAGCGTTGAAGCGGTTAAATTTAGCCGCGCCGCGGCTTTGCGGAAACTCTTCTCTTCCGCTACGGCGACAAATGCTCTCAGTTCTCCGAATTCGTGGGTGCGCATCAGTTTCCTATTGATGAATAAAAGCCAGTAAAGCATGCGATATAACATGGCTTATTCACAATAATCAATGCGCTTATAGTCAGGCCTCGGTTTGGAAAATTCATCAACGGAGAAAAATATGTCGCAAACATTACGGTTACAGGGGCGGGTTGCGCTGGTCACGGGCGGTGGCTCAGGCATCGGGCGGGCAGCCGCACTGGCGTTTTCACGCGATGGTGCGAAAGTCGTGGTGGCAGGAAGACGGGAAACGGCGCTCCAGGAAACGGTGATGATGATCCGTGAACGGGGCGGTGATGCCCTGGCGGTGCCGACCGATGTGTCAGACAGCGCACAGGTCCGGCATCTTATTGCCGCGACGCTGGCGCATTACGGGCGACTGGACGCCGCGTTTAATAATGCGGGTGTGGAAGGTTTTGCGCCAGTCAGTGACATGACAGAAGCGGAATTTGACCGGGTGATTGCCACCAATCTGAAAGGCGTCTGGCTGTCAGTGAAATATCAGCTGGAAGCCATGACCGCCGCAGGGCGTGGCGGTGCGATTGTGAATACCTCTTCCTGGCTGGCGCACGGAGCCAGTATTGGCTCTGCTGCGTATTCCGCCAGCAAAGGCGGGCTTGACGCGATGATCCGCGCTATAGCGCTGGAAACCGGTGCGCAGAATATCCGCATCAATAACGTTAATCCCGGCATTATCGATACCCCGATGGCGCGGCGGATGGGCGCAAATGAAGAAACGCTGATCCCTTTTGTACGCCTGACACCCGCAGGGCGCGTGGGCGAACCGGCAGATGTCGCGGATGTTGTGGCGTGGTTGTGCAGTGATGAAGCGCGATTTGTGACCGGTCAGAATCTGCTGGTCGATGGCGGATTTACGGTGGCGGGGCTGCGTTAGTCAGGACAAAAAAGACCGAGGCTCAGGGACGGGCGTCAGTCTGCACAAAGTCTGAAGCCGATCACAGTTTCATCATCCGGCGAATATTACGACTTGTTTCTGTTTCCGATTCGCCCGAGAATCCGTTTCAGAAAGCAGGATTGTTACTGTCTGACAGGCAAAACCTAAACTTCTCGTTTCTTCGTGTATGACGAAGATACCGGACGTTTAGGTTTTTTTTTGGCCTGAATTCAGGGGCAGGCCGCCCCTTTGCAACGCAACGGCAATGTCGTGCACGACGCCCTTACTCTGATGAGATGACACTATGGAATACAGAACATTAGCCGACGAAATTCTCCGCGGAGTGGGCGGAAAGGAAAACGTCAACAGTGTGGTGCATTGTGCCACCCGTTTACGCTTCAAGCTAAAAGATACCCGCAAAGCCGATGCTGCCGGGCTGAAAGAAAATCCGGGCGTGATCATGGTGGTCGAGAGCGGTGGTCAGTTTCAGGTGGTGATTGGTAATCACGTCGGTGCCGTCTATGAAGCGCTGGTGAGAGGCAGTGCGCTTTCAGACGGCAGCGATGACGACAGGGGTGATAACGGCAGTGTGTTTGCCCGTGCGATAGATGTCATCTCCGGCATATTCACGCCGTTTATCGGCATTATGGCGGCATCGGGGATCCTCAAAGGTTTTCTGGCACTGGCGCTGGCCTGTGGCTGGATGGTGCCGGAAAGCGGTACCTATAAAGTCTGGTTCGCCGCCAGCGACGCTATGTTTTATTTCTTCCCGCTGGTGATCGGTTATACCGCCGGTAAAAAATTCGGCGGTAATCCGTTTGTGACCATGATGATTGGCGGCGCGATGGTGCACCCGCTGATGATCGCCGCATTTGATGTACAGCAGTCCGGCGCGCACAGCGAGCATTTCTTAGGCATCCCGCTGGTCTTTATCAATTATACCTCTTCGGTCATTCCGGTGATTCTGGCCGCGTGGGCATCGAGCTGGCTGGAAAAGCAGTCGATGAAAATTTTACCCGGCGCGCTGCGTAACTTCATCACACCGCTGATCTGCCTGATGGTGATTGTGCCGCTGACATTCCTGGTTATCGGGCCGGTCGCGACCTGGGCCAGTCAGCAACTGGCCCATGGCTACCAGTTTGTTTATCACGTCAGCCCGATGGTCGCCGGTGCCTTTATGGGCGCACTGTGGCAGGTCTGTGTGATCTTCGGTCTGCACTGGGGGCTGGTGCCGTTGATGATCAACAACTTCAGCGTGCTCGGCCATGACACCATGCTGCCGCTGTTACTGCCTGCGGTGATGGGACAGGTTGGTGCGGTCGCGGGTGTGATGCTGCGGACCAAAGATGTCCGTACCCGAGCATTGTCAGGGTCGGCGATCAGCGCCGGGATTTTCGGTATCACGGAACCGGCGGTGTATGGCATCACCCTGCCGCATCGGCGTCCTTTTATTTTCGGCTGCGTCGGCGGTGCGCTCGGCGCTGCGGTGCTCGGTTACTTCCAGACCACGGCGTATTCCTTCGGTTTCCCCAGTGTCTTCACGTTTACCCAGATTATTCCGCCCACTGGTTTTGATAAAACAGTGACCGCCGGGATTGCCGGCACCCTGATTGCGCTGTTGTTTGCCGCACTGGCGACTTATTTCTTCGGTGTAAAACAAGAAGCGGTCGCGCCGGAAGTCAGCGAGAAGGCCCAGGCCGATGCGTTACAGGCGCCGCGCGGCAAAATGCTGATCGCCAGCCCGATGAGCGGACCGTGTATCGCACTCGATACAGTGAAAGATCCGACATTCGCCAGCGGCCTGCTGGGTAAAGGTGTGGCCATTGTGCCTGTCGCCGGAAGGGTGGTCTCACCGGTAGACGGCACGGTGGTTTCACTGTTCAAAACCCATCACGCCATCGGAATTGAATCGGCAGACGGCGCAGAAATTCTGATCCACGTCGGCATCGATACGGTGAAGCTCGACGGCAAATTCTTTACGCCACACGTTGACGTCGATGCGGTGGTGAAGCAGGGCGATTTGTTGCTGGAATTCGACGTGCAGGGGATCACTGATGCCGGTTACGACCTGACAACGCCGGTGCTGGTCACCAACAGCGACGATTATCTCGACGTCATTCCGGCCTGTGTCGGACAGGACGCCAGCGAACAAACCCTTTTACTGACTTTATTACGCTAACGAACAGAGCCAGGAGGTTCATATGAACAAGCCATTTCCAAACGGATTTTTATGGGGCGGAGCCGTTGCCGCTAATCAGGTTGAAGGGGCTTACCTGACCGACGGTAAAGGCTTATCCACATCGGATCTGCAACCGCAGGGTGTTTTCGGCCCGGTGCAGGAACGCACGGAAGGGGATTTCGGCGTGAAAGATGTCGCCATCGATTTCTACCACCGTTATCCGCAAGATATGAAATTGTTCGCTGAAATGGGTTTTACCGTATTGCGTACCTCAATCGCCTGGACGCGTATCTTCCCTCAGGGGGATGAATCGCAGCCGAACGAAGCGGGGCTGGCATTCTACGACCGACTGTTTGATGAGATGGCAAAATACGGTATTACACCGCTGGTGACGCTTTCCCATTACGAAATGCCGTACGGCATCGTAAAAAAACACGGTGGCTGGGGCAGCCGCGATACCATCGGTTTCTTTGAAAATTACGCCCGCACGGTGTTCACCCGTTATAAAGATAAAGTCAAACACTGGCTGACCTTTAACGAAATCAATATGTCGCTGCATGCGCCGTTTACCGGCGTCGGATTGCCGGAAGACAGCAGCAAACAGGATATCTATCAGGCCATTCACCATCAGCTGGTTGCCAGTGCCAAAGCGGTAAAAGCCTGTCACGAGATCATTCCTGACGGCAAAATCGGCAATATGCTGCTTGGCGGAATGCTGTATCCGCTGACCTGCAAACCGGCCGATATGATGGAAACCTTGCAGCAGAACCGCGACTGGTTATTCTTCGGCGATGTTCAGGTGCGTGGCGCGTATCCGGCTTATATGCCGCGTTTCTTTAAAGACCGCGGCATGGAAATTAATATTACTTCTGAAGATAAAGCCGCGTTGAAAGAAACCGTCGACTTTATCTCATTCAGTTATTACATGACCGGTTGTGTCACCACGGATGAAGAACAAAATATTAAAGCGCGTGCCAATATATTAAATATGGTGCCGAACCCGCATCTGCAAAGTTCCGAATGGGGATGGCAGATTGACCCGGAAGGGTTGCGCTTCTTAATGAATGAGCTTTATGACCGTTATCAGAAACCGCTATTTATTGTGGAAAACGGTTTGGGTGCGCGGGATAAAGTCGAAGCTGACGGCAGCATTAATGATGATTACCGTATTCAGTACATCAATGACCATCTGGTTCAGGTGCGTGAAGCCATTGAAGACGGCGTGGAAGTGATGGGTTACACCAGCTGGGGACCGATTGATCTGGTCAGCGCCTCGAAAGCGGAATTCTCCAAGCGTTATGGTTATATCTATGTAGACCGCGACGATCAGGGCAATGGCACGCTGGAGCGCCGCCGTAAGAAAAGTTTCTTCTGGTATCAGGAAGTGATTAATTCAAACGGTGCGTCATTAACATCCTGATCTGATCCGGTCTGAAGGGACTTAAGGCCATCGTCACGTTTTGAGGGCAAAATTTACGTCTGACTGAGGATCGGATCTGGTAAAATCATCAGGCAGATCCCAAGACTGCGGCAGACAAAACCTGATCATCCATACGGACGATCAGGTTTTTCTTTTCAGGGAGTTACAATGAAAATCGCCAAAATACTCAATAATAATGTGGTGGTTGTCGTCAGCGGGCAGCAACGCGAACAGGTGGTGATGGGGCGCGGGCTGGCATTTATGAAGAAAGCCGGGGATGAGCTGGATGAAAGCAAAATCGAGAAAATTTTTGCCCTGCAGAATGACGAACTGGTCGCGCATCTGACGGAGTTGCTGTCGCATATTCCGATGGAAGTGATGACCACCTGTGATCAGATTATTTCGCTGGCGCGGGGACGGCTGGGGAAATTACAGGAAAACCTGTATATCGCACTCACCGATCACTGCAATTTTGCCATTGAACGGCAGAAGAAGGGCGTGCCGATCAGCAATGCCTTGCTGTGGGAAACCCGTCGTCTGTACCCGAAGGAATATGCGCTCGGGCTGGAAGCGCTGGAGATTATCGATTCCCGCCTCGGCGTGCGATTGCCGGTGGATGAAGCCGGTTTTATTGCCCTGCATCTGGTCAATGCGCAGCTTAACGGCGAAATGCCGGAAGTGGCGCAGATTACCCGCGTGATGCAGGAAATCCTCAATCTGGTGAAATACCAGCTGCGTATTGAATACGACGAGGAGTCGCTGAGCTACCAGCGCTTCGTCACCCATCTTAAATTCTTCGCCCAGCGGATGCTCAGCCGCACGGTGGTGGCCGACGATGACATGACCCTGCACGCGGCGGTAAAAGAAAATTACCCACAGGCGTGGCTGTGCGCGGAAAAAATCGGCGATTATCTGGCCGCGCAATATCAGCGCGAACTGACCACGGAAGAAATTATGTATCTCTCCATTAATATCGAACGGGTGAGAAAAGAGTGTCTGCCGAAAGAATCGTCCTGAGCGCACGCAAGCGCAAAATTTGCTGCGCGAAATATGACTGTTCACAATTTTTAATGACGGTTTTTTTTGCCACGGTTAGTGAGAACAGGTAGCATCCTTCGCCGTTATTGCACCAAAACAGTTCCGGCTAAAAAAACTACAGTGGGTAAACCCCATAAACGGCGAGGCTTGCAATCGTTTGCTTGCAGCACCCGGCGTCAGGTGAAGGTTATTTTGGAGAACAACTCATAATGAAGTCTCATAAAAAAACGGCAGAGGCGAAGCACGCGGCTAAACGGCGCTGGCTGGACTCTCACGATCATGGTTATCACAAGAGTATGGGCAACCGTCAGGTTCAGATGATTGCCATTGGTGGTTCTATCGGTACCGGTCTGTTTCTCGGCGCGGGTGCGCGTTTACAGATGGCGGGTCCGGCGCTGGCTATCGTGTATGCGGTGTGTGGTATTTTCTCATTCTTTATCCTGCGTGCACTGGGCGAACTGGTTTTACACCGTCCGACCAGTGGCAGCTTCGTATCCTATGCCCGTGAATTCCTGGGTGAAAAAGCGTCTTACGTAGCAGGCTGGATGTACTTCCTGAACTGGGCGATGACCGGCATTGTCGATATCACCGCAGTGGCTCTGTACATGCACTACTGGGGAACCTTCGGTGATGTTCCGCAATGGATGTTTGCGTTGGGCGCACTGGCGATAGTGGCAACCATGAACATGATCGGCGTGAAGTGGTTCGCTGAGATGGAATTCTGGTTTGCGCTGATCAAAGTGGCGGCGATTGCTATCTTCCTGGTGGTTGGCGTGGTGTTCCTCGGCACCGGCAAACAACTGGACGGTAACACCACCGGTCTGCATCTGATCACCGACAACGGCGGTATTTTCCCGCACGGTTTGTTACCGGCGCTGGTTCTGGTGCAGGGCGTGGTCTTTGCGTTCGCGGCCATTGAGCTGGTCGGTACGGCGGCGGGCGAAACCAAAAATCCGGAAAAAGTGCTGCCGAAAGCCATTAACAGCGTTATCTGGCGTATCGCTTTGTTCTACGTCGGCTCCGTGGTGTTACTGGTGCTGTTGCTGCCGTGGAATGCCTATCAGGCGGGCCAAAGTCCGTTTGTCACCTTCTTCAGCAAGCTGGGCGTGCCTTACATCGGTACCATCATGAATATCGTGGTTCTGACTGCAGCGCTGTCGAGCCTCAACTCCGGCTTGTATTCCACCGGTCGTATTCTGCGTTCCCTGTCGATGGGCGGTTCAGCACCGAAATTCATGTCGAAGATGAGTGCGCAGCAGGTGCCGTACGCCGGTATTCTGGTCACTGTCGGCATTTATGTGATCGGTGTAGTGCTCAACTATTACGTGCCTTCGCAGGTGTTTGAGATTGTCCTGAACGTCGCCTCACTCGGCATCCTCAGTTCATGGGCTTTCATCATTGTCTGTCAGATGAAACTGCGTACTGCGATCAAAGAAGGTCGTGCGAAAGACGTTTCCTTCAAAATGCCGTGGGCACCGGTGACCTCGTGGCTGACGCTGGCCTTCCTGGCGGGCGTTCTGATCCTGATGGCGTTTGACTACCCGAACGGCACCTACACGGTGGCGACCATTCCGGTGCTGATCATTCTGCTGGTACTGGGCTGGATAGGTCTGCGCAAACGTGCTGCTGAAGTGCATGCCGAACAGGCTGCGCAGGAAGAAGCACATCAGGAAAGTATTGAAGCGAAGTAATTCGTTTCGCAGATTCCAGCAAAGGGCTGCCGTCATGGCGGCCCTTTTTCATTCCTGCCCGTAAAAAATCTGAAACAGCCACAATGTCTCTTTCCTTTGACTAGGCTTATTCTTTTATGAGGAGAGGCAAACCTATGTTGAAGATTGTTTTACAAATATTTTCCAGCCCGGAAAAGTTCCTCGGACTGTTCAGCGCCGCAGACATGGAAAATACGCTGGAAGAGGGCGAGCGTATTCTGATTGATGAAAACGGTACGGCATCAGTCAATCCGGCTAATCAGGAGATGCAGCAAGACTTTGCCCGCCACGTCAAACGCATGAGCGTGCTGTAATGGCGACAGCCGTTTTCATGGTGTTAATGGTCTGCGGCTACTGGTATACCACCCGCGACATTTCATCGCGCTTCAAACTTAAACGCACCTTTGGCTGGGACGTCTATTTTCTGGTGGCGCTGTATGGCTGTATTTTTGTCCTGCAGGGTGTACTGGTCATAGCACTGCTATATCTGGCGCTGTGGGGGATTTCCGGTGTTATCAACTGGCTGCCCGCCTTGCCGCATTTGCATCAGGATGTGCACTACCAGCGTGATTTCATCAACTGGAGTTTCTTAGGCATTCAGGCACCGGTGGTGATTATGCTTGCCGTCTCCGTGATGCTGTGTCTGGTCCGCACTACCTGGTCACCGGGCTTACGCCTTAATACTGCCGGACGCAGAGAGTTGTACAAACAACTTACCCGCGCCAACGGCGTGGAAGGACTGTTGTATCAGTGTATGGAAGAGGGCGATATGGTATTCATCACCCTGCAGTCGCGGCGTGTTTATATCGGCATGGTGCATACCGCAAGGTGTGAAACAAGTTCGTCGGACAATGTGGTCGTGATCCCGATGGTCAGCGGTTATCGCGATAAAGACACACTGGAGCTGCGCGTTGAGCATAATTATGCCCGCTATTATCAGGAACATGGCATCACGCCGGTGTCAGATCCGGTGAGCGCGCTGAAGTTTCGTAAGGTGATTTTACTGAGCCAGATAGAAACGCTGTCGCTGTTTGACCCGTCAAGTGCCTGTGCGTTCGAGAAGCTTATTCCGCTGGTTGAAGAAGAAATGGCCCGGAAAATTGGTGAGAAGGACGCCTGAAATAAGGCGTCCTGCATGCATTACACGATAGTGAAGCTGAAATCACTCAGACCTTCGATGCCGCCGGTGATCACATCACCGCGCACTACCGGACCCACACCTGCTGGCGTACCGGTATAGATCAGATCACCGGGCTTGAGTTCAACCGCCTGAGAGAGATAGCTGATGACGTCCGCTACCTGCCAGATCTGGTCGCTCAAATCACCGCGCTGACGTTTTTCACCGTTCACATCGAGCCAGATTTTACCGGCAGCCGGATGACCTGTCTGACTCACGGGTTGCAGCGGATTCGCCGGTGCGGAATCATCAAACCCTTTGGCGAAATCCCACGGACGTCCCAGTTTCTTGGCCTGCGCCTGAATATCACGACGGGTTAAATCTACGCCCACGGTATAACCCCAGACGTGTGACAGCGCGTCTTCAGCGGCAATATCTTTACCGCCTCTGGCAATCGCAACGACCAGTTCTACTTCATAATGCAGATCGTCGGTCAGTGTCGGGTATGGCACATTGCCGCTGGCGGGAACCACGGCATCCGCCGGTTTGCCAAAAAAGAAAGGCGGTTCGCGGTCAGGATCATGACCCATTTCGCGGGCGTGTTCGGAATAGTTACGGCCAACACAATACACGCGGCGCAACGGAAAGCGGGCGCTCTGGCCTTCGACGGCGAGAGACGGAACTTCGGGTGCAGCAATTACATATTCAGTCATCGTATTCACTTCACAAAGTTATCGAATTAACATATTTGCAAAGCGAATCAACATTGACCAGTAAATTTATGTTACTGGTCAATGTGTCACTGTCAGGCCTTGTAACGCGGTGCGGCGTGAGCCTGCAGGAAGTTCGGTACCATTGCACTGCGCAGGGCATCAAATTCATCCCACTGTTTTTCGTCCTGCAATGGCGGAATGGTGATTTTTTCTTTGCGGTCAAAGCCCAGCAAGGCGGCATCCACCAGTTCACCCACTTCCATTACACCCGGCACTTCATCGATATTTTTGCCCGAACGTTCCCAGATTTCTGTACGCGTTGCGGCAGGTAATACGGCCTGAACGTACAGACCGCGCTCGGCCATTTCAAATTGCAGCGTCTGGCTGAAAGTCAGCACAAAGGCTTTGGTGGCGGAATACACCGCAGATTGCAACTCTGGCGTCAGCGCCATCACGGACGCGATATTAATAATCGCCCCGTCTTTATGCTTGATCAGACCGTCGAAAGCGACGCGTGAAAGACGCGCCACCGAGGTGACGTTCAGGGTGATCAGATTCCCGATGGCGTCAGCATCGCTGTTTTCAAAACCGGCTTTCAGCGAAGCCCCGGCGTTATTGATCAGCAGGGAAATCTGCGGTGTTGCACGGATAAAATCTTCTACCCGTGCCAGATCTTCGCTGCGGGTTAAGTCAGCGGGTAACACGGTGATTTTTACGCCGGTTTCATCCTGCAGGCGTTCAGCCAGTGTTTTCAGGCGCGTTGCATCACGGGCAACCAGCACTAAATCATAACCGCGTTTCGCCAGACGGTCGGCGTAAGTGGCCCCGATGCCGCTTGATGCGCCGGTGATTAAGGCCACGGACTGAGTGCGAATTGTATCTGACATAATAAAACCTCGGTGTTGGATAGGGTGGTTTAATAATAAAACCAGATGATTTTTAGCATCGGTGGTTTTATAATGCAACCAGATTCTTTAAGCAGGAGGTGCCATGAAACGAACCCGGCTGGAAAACACGCCTTGTCCGGCTGGCCGTGCGCTGGATTTAATCGGCGACTGGTGGACGTTGCTGATTGTCCGCGATGCGATGTACGGCCTCTCACGATTCAGTGAATTTCAGCGCAGTCTGGGGGCGGCGAAGAACATTCTCAGTTCCCGCCTGAAAGCGCTGGTTGCCGAAGGCATTATGAAGATTGAACCGGCGGCAGATGGTTCGGCGTATCAGGATTACGTGCTGACGGAAAAAGGGCTGGCGCTGCAACCGGTGCTGGTTGCGCTGGGGCAGTGGGGAAGTGAATATCTGTTTGAAGCTGGCGAAGCCTGCACGCAACTGGTAGATATCGAAAATCGCCAGCCGCTGCGTAAGCTGGAAATCCATGCGCAGGACGGGCGGGTGCTGGAAAGCCGGGATATAAAGGCGATTATTCCTGAATCTTGATCGAGAATTCGGTCGACTCCCTCCCCTGCGAAGGGGGGGGTGGGGTGGGGTATTAAAGTTAAATCAATAAGTTGAAGTTTACTTAAACGAGGTGTCAGCCCTTAAAACCCCCTCCCGGCCTCCCCCTTCGCAGGGGGAGGAGCAAGGCAAAATCACGGCTTATGGGAGCAAAAAAACATTACCGCGCAATCCTCTCGTGCCAGTATTTGGTGAATTCCTCTTCGCCGTTCAGGCTGACCACCATATCGCCGCTGACGATAAAGTGCGTCAGGTCGCTGCGTAGTTCGAGGGTGATTTCTGCTTCCATCCACCAGCCTTCACGTCCCATCTTCATAGTCTGCGTCAGCAGATAGCGCGCGGATAACGGATCACTGTTACTGACCGTCAGCTCGCGCCGCAGATTGTGATCGACCGTCGTGTCGATATCATCGAAGCGGTAAACGCCTTCACCGAAAACGCCACCCACGCCGTTGGTCACGCTGGTCCAGCTGTCGGTGAGGAAATCGTAAGTGATGTTGCGATCCACGCGCCCTGGCGACAGCACAGTTTGCGGTGTCAGCGGCGCGCTTTGTGGCTCAGCAATCGGGCCGTCGATGGATACCGGCTGTTCGCACACCGGCAGGCTGAGCTGCGCGCTGTGCAAATCCAGCGTCAACGTGGCGACCTCCGCCATCGGCCAGATCATCGGCCAGAAGGTGGTCGCCAGCGAGAGTCGCATCCGGTGACCGGTGGCAAAGCGGTGCGCGATACCATCCAGTTGTACCGGTACTTTGACTTTCTGACCGGGGATAAGCGGCACAGATTGATCATGGCCGTGCAGATGCGACAGATTCAGCCAGCCGTGCGTGACACGGTTTACCGAACCGTCCGGTGCAACGTCAGAAAGCCGGACGTACAACATCGCAGCCGGTTTATCGCTGCTCAGTTCGACGCTAAATTCCGGGAAGCCAAAAATGGTCAGCGGCTCGGCCAGCGGTTCGCCATCAAAGATTTCTGCCATGCCGTCATCGACACGCTGATCCGGCGGCATTTCGCCGGGCACACCGGCCCCCATCCATTCACCGGCCATCAGACCGTGATTCTGCGGTGAACAGATATTGATAACGCCTGCATCAATATCCGGCTGAGTATTGAGCTGGCCTCGTGTGAGCCAGCGCGGGATGTGATTGATATTGCTGGCGGTGCCGCGATCAAATCCCACCCATTCACCACGGCTGACCGGACGCATCGCCGAGGGCGGCTGGCTGTCCTGCAACCAGGTCTGGATCATCGGGCCCGCCATCGCGCCGTTGTCTTCGCCTTTCAGCCAGTGATCCCACCAGCGTACGGCTTCCTGCAAGAAACCGATCGCCGGTTCCGGCGTGCCGTCCTGCGGATAGATATGCGCCCACGGGCCGAGAATGGCGCGGCGTGGCACTTTCAGATTGTCCATCAGGCGGAACACTGCATTGCTGTAGGCATCCGCCCAGCCGCCGATGGCCATCACCGGACACTGAATGGCGGACCAGTCTTCGCACACCGAACCATGCTGCCAGTATGCGTCGCGCAGCGGATGTTCCATCCACAATGCCGGGAAGAATGGCATGTTTTCCAGACGGTTCAGCCAGTCTTTGTACCACCTTTCACCGACCAGTGCGGGGTCGGAAGGTCGGCTCTGGTACGCCAGCATGATGCCGCCCCACCAGAGATTGTCATTAAGCAGGCAGCCGCCTTTGTAGTGAATATCGTCGCGGTAACGGTCGTCAGTTGAACACACGGTGATGATGGCTTTCAGGGCGGCAGGGCAGCGGGCGGCGACCTGCAGGCTGTTAAAGCCGCCCCAGGATTTCCCCATCATACCGACGTTGCCGCTGCACCAGGGTTGTTCGGTGATCCACTCAATCACCTCCAGCGCATCGTCCTGTTCCTGCAACAGATATTCATCCGCCAGCAATCCGTCGGATTCGCCGCTGCCGCGCATATCCACGCGCACCACGGCGTAGCCGTTACAGGCGAAAAAGCCGTGCATCGGTTCGTCGCGGGTGCGGGTGCCGTCGCGTTTGCGGTAAGGAATGTATTCGAGAATGGCCGGAACCGGCTGGTGTTCAGCGTCATCCGGCAGCCACAGGCGGGCAGCGAGACGTGTGCCGTCACTCAGCGGGATCCACAGATGTTCAGTCACGGTGACGGCGTGAGGGAATTCAGTCACGATGCGTTTGGTGCTCATAAGACTCCTGTCGAAGAAATGGCTGCCGCAGGAAGCGCCGTGCCGCGCAGGGCGAGAACCTCGTCCAGCCAGCTGGTGCGCATTTCCGGTACGGAGGTCAGCAGTTTTTCAGTGTAGCTGTGCATTGGCGCGCTGAAGACCACGTCGGTATCGCCGCTGGCGACCACCTGACCCTGATACATCACCGCCACCTGATGGGCGATCCGTTTTACCGTGCCCAGATCATGCGTGATAAACAGATACGACAGCCCGAGCTGTTGCTGTAAGCGGCGCAGCAGATTCAACACTTCTTCCGCTACCAGCGGATCGAGCGCCGACGTGGCTTCATCGCAGATAATCAGTTCCGGCTGTGCGGCCAGTGCGCGGGCGATACAGACGCGCTGCTTCTGCCCGCCGGAAAGCTCGCCGGGACGACGGTCGATCAGTTTAAGCGGCAGTTCAGTCAGGCGGAGTAACTCTTCCACGCGCTCGCGCACCTGTTTTTTGTTCATCCCAAAGTAGAAGGTCAGAGGACGGCCAATGATATCCAGCAGCGTCTGACGCGGATTCAGCGCCACGTCAGGCAGCTGATAAATCATCTGCATACGGCGCAGCGTTTCTTTATTGCGCTGGTGAAAATTATGCGAAAGCGCAATGCCGTCGAAATCCACCGTGCCTTCGGTGTCGGGTAGCAATCCGACCAGCGCCCGCGCCAGCGTACTTTTACCGCTGCCGGATTCGCCAATAATCGCCAGCGTTTTGCCACGCGGCAGTTGCAGGCTGACGTCGTGTACCACCCGTTTACCATTGTAGCCGGTGCTCAGTTTTTGCAGGGTCAGCAGCGGCTGACCGGCAGATTCATGACCATCGGCCAGCGGTGTTAGTGCGTGTTCACGCTCTGCCACCAGACGCCGCGTATATTCCTGCTGCGGGTTTTCCAGAATGGTTTGCGTACTGCCGGTTTCCACCTCTTTGCCGTGGCGCAGCACCATAATGCGGTCGGCAAGTTGTGCGACAACGGCCAGATCGTGGGTGATATACAGCGCGGCGGTGTTGAATTCACGCACCAGTTTGCGCAGCATCACCAGCACTTCAATTTGCGTGGTGACGTCCAGCGCGGTGGTCGGTTCATCCATGATCAGCAAATCAGGTTTACAGGACATCGCCATCGCAGCCATTGCGCGCTGAAGCTGGCCGCCGGAAAGCTGATGGGGATAGCGTTTGCCGATGTTTTCCGGATCCGGCAAATCCAGCGAGCGGAACAGTGAAATTGCCCACTGGCGGCTTTCTTCTTTGTTCATCAGACCGTGGCGGATCGGGCCTTCGCAGACCTGTTTTTCGATGGTCAGCGCCGGATTAAATGACGCCGCCGCGCTTTGCGCCACATACGCCACGCGCCTGCCGCGCCATTCGCGCTTTACGCTGGAAGGCTGAGAAACGATATCGGTGCCATCCAGGAAAACTTCGCCACCGGCAATGCGGCAGCCCTGACGCGCGTAGCCTAACGCTGCCAGCCCGATGGTAGACTTGCCCGCACCGGATTCACCAATCAGACCGAGCACTTCACCCGCCGCCAGTTTCAGGGAAATATCCTGCACCAGCGGCGAACCGTCGAGGGTTTCTATGCGCAGCCCGCGCATTTCTAAAATTGTGCGCGTCATGCTTCATCTCCATGCGGCAGACTATTCCGCGCCAGCAGCCAGTCGACCACCAGATTGACGCCAATCGTCAGCAGGGCAATCGCTGCTGCAGGATACAACGGCGCGAACTGACCAAAGTTAATCGCCTGCGCGTTGTCGCGCACCATGCTGCCCCAGTCGGCATATGGCGGCTGAATGCCCAGACCTAAGAAACTTAAGCCCGCAATAAACAGGAAGGTAAAGCAGAAGCGCATGCCAAACTCAGCCAGCAGCGGCGGCAGGGCGTTGGGCAGAATTTCTTTGAACAGCACCCAGCGCAACCCTTCGCCACGAAGACGCGCAGCTTCGACGTATTCCTGACAAACAATCGCCTGCGCCACCAGCCGTGCCAGACGGAACACGCGGGTGGCGTCGAGCAGGGCGATGGTTAGCACCAGTACGGGAATGGACGTGCCCATCACCGACAATACGATCAGCGCGAAAATCAGCACCGGAATCGACATCACGGTATCGACGATACGTGACAGCACCACATCCACCCATTTGCCGTAAATTGCCGCCGTAAATCCGGTGATAATACCGATGATAAAAGAACTGAAAGTGATGGTCAGCGCGATGGCAATGGTGGTGCGTGCGCCAAACAGAATGCGGGAAAGCATATCGCGCCCGAGACTGTCAGTGCCAAACGGCGTGGCGGCGGAAGGCAGCAGCCAGATGTCGCCGACCTGTTCGGTTTCGCTGTGCGGGGCGAGCCATGGCGCAAAAATAGCTGCCAGCAGGTTCACCGCAATAATCACAATCCCTATCCAGGCCGACAGCGGGATGTTAATGAAATATCGGTTCATGTGTCCCCCTTTTAGCGCGCATGGCGCAGGCGTGGATTGCACCAGATCGCCAGTAAGTCGGCGGTGGTGTTGAGGAAAATGTAAGTGCCGCCAAACAGCAGGCCACAGGCCTGAACCACCGGCAGGTCGCGCTTGGTTACCGCATCCACCATGTATTGCCCGATGCCCGGATAGACAAACACCACTTCCACCAGGATCACACCGACCACCAGATAGGCCAGATTGAATGCCACCACGTTGATGATCGGTGCAAGGGCGTTTGGCAGCGCGTGCGCGACCACGATACGCCAGCGCGGAATGCCTTTAAGCACCGCGCTTTCGATATATGGGCTGGCCATCACCGCAGTGACTGAGGCACGCGTCATGCGCAGCATGTGTGCCAGCACCACCAGCGTCAGGGTGAGCATCGGCAGGGTGCAGACGTAAAGCCGGTCGATGAACGACGAACTGCTGTCGACCATTGCCAGACTCGGGAACCAGGTCAGACGAATGGCGAAGGCGATCACCAGAATGTAGCCGACAAAAAACTCCGGCACCGAAATGCTGATGAGCGTCAGGGTATTTGCCAGCCGGTCAAAAACGGAACCGCGCCAGATGGCTGATGCGATCCCCAAACCGACAGCCAGCGGAATAGCGATCACCGCAGCGTATCCGGCGAGGAACAGCGTGTTCGCCAGACGTGGCAGCAGTTCGTCGCTGATGGCGCGACCGTTCGCCAGCGAATGCCCTAAGTCGCCGTGCATAATACCCGCCAGCCAGTGCAGATAGCGCAGCACAGACGGTTCATCCAGCCCGAGTTGCAGGCGCAACGCGGCAACGGTTTCAGGCGTGGCGCTCTGGCCTAAAATGGCCGTCGCGACGTCGCCGGGCAGCATTTCCGTGCCGATAAAAATCAGCACAGAAACCAGCCACAGCGTGATAATGCCTAACAGGATCCGCTGTAAAATCCGTTTTTTCATCATGCCTCCAGCCAGACGCGCTCGGCCAGACGACCACCCATGAAGTTGAACATCGGATGTGGCCTGATACCGCCGACTTTTTTGCTGGCTGCATCAAGATAATCGCCAAACAGCGGGATCATTGCACCGCCGTCGTCGCGCACGATACTTTGCAGTTCACCATAGATTTCAGCGCGTTTGCCTTCATCAAGCAGGGAACGGGCCTGCAACAGCAGGGCATCAAACTTCTCATCTTTCCAGTGGGTGTCGTTCCATTTGGCAGTCGACTGATAAGCGGTGGAGAACATCTGGTCAGCCGTCGGACGTCCGCCCCAGTAACCCATGCTGAACGGGGCTTTCATCCATACATCGTCCCAGTAGCTGTCGGCGGGCTGGCGTTTGATGTTGACCTGAATACTGCCTTTTTGTGCTTGCCCCTGGAACAGGGCGGCGGCGTCGAGCGCACCGGCAAAAGCGGCGTCAGAGGAGGACAGTTCGATGTTGAGATCCGTCAGACCGGCTTTTTTCAGGTAGAACTTCGATTTGTCCGGATCGTAAACGCGCTGTTCCAGGTTGTGATTGAAGAAGCGGTCTGTCTTCGGGATCGGATGGTCGTTGCCCAGCGAACCGTAGCCGCGCAGCACGGTATCGAGGATTTTCTGACGGTCGATGCCGTGTTTAATTGCCATGCGCACATCGTTGTTGTTGTACGGTGCGACGCTGCAATCCATCAGGAAGGTGAAATGCTGACCGCCGGATGAACGCACAATGTTCAGTGCCGGGCTGCGTTTAAGGAAATCGACGGTTTTGAAATCGACACGGTTAATCGCGTGAACCTGGCCGGAAATCAGGGCATTGGTGCGGGCGGTCGGGTCGTTGATGACCAGCACTTCCACGGCATCAACAAAGGCGCGATCCGGCTTCCAGTAGTTCGGGTTGCGCTTGAACAGCGATCGCACGCCCGGTTCGTACTGATCAAAGATAAAACCGCCGGTACCGATCGGATGCGACCAGTCGGTAAAGCCGTTGGGTACCACCACCAGATGGTAATCCGCCAGCAGATACGGCAGGTCGGCGTTGCCACTTTCAAGCGTGATCAGGATCTGGTTGTCGCCCTGTTTGGTCAGACCGGTAATCGGGGCCAGTTGAGTTTTGATGGCGCTTTTGGATTTGTCGCCGCGATGCAGGTTGATGGAATAAAGAATGTCATCTGCATCCAGTTTTTTACCATTATGGAAGGTGACGCCATCACGAACGGTAAACACCCACTCGGTGGCACCGGGTTTGGCTTCCCAGGCGGAGAACAATTCAGGCGTGGCTTTGTTATTTTCATCAATTTCAATCAGGCCGTTCATCAGCATATATGCCTGATTTAATGGCACCCAGTCGCTGAATAATGTTGGGTCCAGCGTATCACTGGTATTTCCCCCTGACATACCCAGTTTTAATATGCCGCCTTTTTTCGGCTCAGCAGCAAAAGCAGAGAATGGTGAAAAGCCCATAGCACTGGTAATACCCACAGCAGAAACGCTGGTAATAAAGCCGCGACGGCTAAGTTGTGCATCCTGCATTAATTTCGTCAAAGGGGAATTATTATCTTTCATTAATTATCTCCATAGTACGTGCTGGAATTTTATAGGTGCAGGCGAAATACCCCGGGTGTTTCTAAATTGGCGCAATGGATTGCCTTGATGATTTATATCAAAACCCCCTGTTGAACTTGCATGAGAATTTATCATGAGGGTATGCGAAAAATGCGCGGCAGAACACCCTGAAAAGCTTTATTTTTCTCAGCTATCAACGTCTGGAAAGGGAAGTGACCGGTGGAACTGCATACGGTTGTCGGTTTAATTGGCGTGTTTTGCTATCTTCTGGCTTATGCGCTGGTTCAAATGCGCAGGCTAGCGGTTGATGCTAACAGTTACGCCTATCTTAATATAATCGGCGGCGTGTTTGGCCTGTATTCGTTAAGTCATGATTTCAACCTTGCATCCTGTATTTCGCAGTCATGCTGGCTGTTATTCACATTAATTGGTATGAATTCTGCGAGAAAACGCAGATATCTGGAGAAAAACAAAATACCGCCAGCCGATGTCAATTCATAATATTTTATTATGACGTCGGATTATTATTATTTTTCATAAATCACTGTGAACATGATCTCGTCAATCCTGCTGAATATTCATTGCCAGACCGGATATCCGGCCTGGCAAATTCATTCACTTTACGGCTGTTTTAACCAGTTAATGACTTTATGCACCACAGGTTTGAGGAACCGGTCCTGCGGCGTCAGCATGTAGCATTTTCCGGCGGCAGCCAGTTTGCCGGGATGTGCGGCGACCAGTTGGCCGTTATTGATGTAATCCTGCACCAGTCCTTCCCAGCCCAGCAAAATCCCATCTCCCAGTACCGCCGACTGCACCAGAAACGGATAGTTGTTGGCGCGCCATGTTCTGCGCGGCGTGACGAAGCTGACGTCCTGCGACGCAAACCAGTCGCGCCAGCCGGTCCATTCGCGTTGCGGGTCATCCTGAATAAGCAATGTCTGTTCAAGTAAATCGGCGGCGCTGGCGTCAGGTGGCATACGGCTGAGGAATGACGGCGAGCACATCGGATAACAGACTTCGTCAAACAGCGCCTGTACGTGATAACCGGGCGGTGGCTCGCGCAGATAGAAGATAGCCAGATCAAATTCTGATGACTTGAGATCTGAAAAGCTGTCGGAAATCTTCATGCGGATTTGCAGGTCGGGCAGCAACTGGCGCAACGAGGAAAGACGCGACGAAAGCCACAGGCCGCTCATGGCGCTGGTGCAGGCCAGCGTGACCTGCGGCAAACCGTTCCAGCCCATGACTTCCGCCGTGGATTGCGCA
>Ga0207655_1000226_pt1 | contig 94688 bp, 80 predicted proteins | sample KBSM44metaG_FD_184398 | JGI IMG/M metagenome (GOLD analysis project Ga0207655, IMG submission 184398) | Miscanthus rhizosphere microbial communities from Kellogg Biological Station, Michigan, USA - KBS M4-4 metaG (SPAdes) (version 2) | ecosystem: Host-associated > Plants > Roots > Rhizosphere >... | reverse complement strand
AACCGATTATCTTGCAGATCGTTACAGCGAGCGAAAAGAGAGCCATCAGGAGCTTTCATCCCGAGTCAATCAGGACAAAATATAACGTTGTTCTTTGCATAAGCTTAACAACGTCCGCTATTGGCACGAAGCAGACATGTCCGGAGTCGTAAGACATCTGCTGTGAGCGAAAAGCGGACCTTCAAATCCGAACAGGTTCAATTGATTAACCTTGGCTGTCAGTTCCGCCATCGTTAACATGAAGCAGATCGAATAATTCCCTATCCCATTTTTTACAAATACGCAGTGGCAAGAAAGATAGATTCTGGCTCATGACAAGTAGAGTAATTCATTTGTATAAAGAGACTTCGCCTTCAGGACGCGTTTTGAACCTGCGATGCATCCACAGGTATTGCTCAGGGGCACGGAGAATTTCACACTCGATGATCTTGTTCATATAAGCCGCTGCGGCGATCTTGTCTTCCCCTGGATAGCCTGACAACGGATTGCTGATATACATGTGATAACCTTTTTTATCGCTACGTCGAATCATGCTAAGTATGATCAAGTGTGCACCAGCGAGTTTTGACAGAGCATACGTTCCGTTCGTCGTGGCTGCTTTTTTTACCGAGAAAAAAGGTGCAAAAACGCTTCCCTTAGACCCATAATCCTGATCTGGTGCAAACCACACGGCTTCCCCGGCCTTCAGCGCATGAACAAAACCAGATAAATTACGCCTATTAATCATGGCCTTATTTGAACGCATACGCCCTTTTGTCTGTACCCATTCCATTAATGGATTATTGTGTGGGCGATACGTTACCATCATAGGATGGCATAAACCCATTACTCTTCCACACAATTCAAGGGACATAAAATGAATCCCGACAACCATTACTCCTCTGGTCGCACTGGTCAGGTTTTCAAGCCCTTCGACATCAAACCATTTTTTGACTCTCGCATCGCTCCAGAACCAGGCCATTCCTGTTTCCATCAGTCCCAGCCCGAGAGAAACAAAGTTTTTATTGACCATCTGGCTCCGGGCAAACGGTGTCATCCCTGGAAAGCAGAGTTCGATATTTCTAATCGCAATTCCTTCCCGGCGTTTCAGAAAGGGTCTGGATATTTTTCCAAGGCCAGAGCCCAGAATATGTAAAACCGGGTAAGGAAGTTGAACGAGAAGCCACAGCAGACCCAAACCAGACCAGGTAAGCCAGTAGCGGGGATGAAGTAAATTATGAGTAAAAGTCTGTGCCATAAATTGCCTTAATGCTAATGAAGGTTATAACGTAAAAGGAAAACAATGAGACAATTCGTCTTTAGCGATACATTTTTTTAGACAATTTAAACTTGTCTAAATTCAGAAAAAATAAATAACTTTGCAATGGCTGGTAAAGAATTTAAAGAGTCAGGAATGAATTGTAACCCAGCAAGGTTATTCTGTTATAAATTCATGGATTTATCATTGATATTCAAGAAATTGTCTTCTTGATTCATCATCATCAAGGTACTCAAAAGAAAGAAGGCGAATTTTGGTAAGTTTATAAAACCACTCGCAATTGTTTCGTTGAATAATTTCGCCAGGTTTGAAACATATCCCGGATTCCACCCGGATAATCGCATATTTACCATTACTAAACCTGACCCGGTGAATACAAAAAGGTTGACCGGCCTGCCCGTGACAGCTGTTCGACAGGATATGCCCTTCAATAAAAACAGATTTTTTAGATTTCATTATCATACCCTCGACAACTGCAGTACAGGAGAAATATTGTCATTTCCTGACATCACTTATGTTAAGTGGCAGAAGTTGATCAGCCGCCGATACACCAGCATTCTGAAGGTCTGAACAACAGTCCGCAGACTGGGCACTCAAGAACCGCATCTTTTCTTAGTTTTCCTGCTTTCTGAGCAGATCTGTGTGCGCATACCGGACAGGCAACATGAACTGCTCTTTCTTTAAAGTGCCTGAGTCCTTTTGTATAAGACATAATTAAAGCTCTCCGAGGAATACAATAATTATTATACGCTTTAATATAATAATAACTGGTTTAAGTTATGTTGATTTATGACTGAACCAGAAGAAGAGATATTGAAAATTAAACGTCTGATTTATGATATACTAACCTTCCATGAGAAATTTATGATGAAATCAGAAGACACCCTTGACTGGTATCCGGCACAACTACCGCCAGTGAAAATTATTCTTGGCGAAGCCGTGCTGGCTGTGGGTAAACAGGGCCGACCGATTAATACCCGCACCTTGCTGGAATACCTTCAGGTCATGCAGGATAAACAAAAAAGGCGGGATGACAAAATAGCCATGCAGACTGCGATTGATGTTCTCAGGGATAATCAGCGCATTAACGGCAGACGTTAATGCGCCCCCGGGATCAGTGTCAGTTCTGAATGATCTCAACCGTATGGTTTTGTCCATCATCCTTCAGCGGTATTCTGTCATCAGAGAGGAGAACACCATCCAGTGTCACGCGATATTCTGCGTCGCCGCGTGAGACACTAATCTGATAATGGCTTTCGCCATACTGATAAGTAATAGAAAAAGACGGCCACGCATCCGGTAACCGGGCATGAATAGTAAAGTCAGCGCCAGTGCGTTTTATCCCCAGTAATTCCTCGGTAAGTAAACGCCAGGCCCAGCCTGCAGAACCGGTATACCAGCTCCATCCTGCACGTCCGGTATGGGGAGCGACGCTGTAGACATCAGCACTCATGACATAAGGCTCAGCTTTATAAACCCCGACAGAGCCCGCATTCAGAGTATGATTTATAGGGTTGAGCATTGACCAGAGTTGCCAGGCACGTTCGGCATTCCCCATCCGGGCAAATGCCATCACGGCCCAGATGGCGCCATGCGTATACTGCCCTCCGTTTTCCCGCACACCGGGCAGGTACCCCTGTATGTAACCTGGATTTGGACCGTGTCCATCGAAAGGAGGCGTTAACAGTTTTATCAGCCCCCCTTCGTTATCCACAAGATGCTTATCCAGCGCCTGCATGGCCATTGCACACCGCCCCGCGCTCGCGGCCCCGGACAATACAGACCAGCTTTGCGCAATCGCATCAATCCGGCAGTCCTGTGAGGCTTTCGCCCCCAGGGGAGTTCCATCGTCAAAATACCCGCGCCGATACCATTCACCATCCCAGGCGTGGGTTTCGAGATTGCTTTGCAGGCGCAGAGCCTGTGAACGGCACATCGAGGCGACACTTTCGTCCAGCCTGCGATCCGCCAGCGCAGCAAACCGCTGCAAAATATCGTACAGGAAGAAGCCCAGCCAGACGCTTTCACCTTTGCCTTCGATACCCACCCGGTTCATCCCGTCATTCCAGTCACCAGCCCCCATCAGCGGCAGGCCATGCTCCCCGAACAGCAGTCCATGTCGGATAGCTTTGACACAGTGTAACCAGAGAGTCTCTTCGGTACCGCTGATGACCGGCGTGTCATAGACAGACTCTTCACCAGGCTGAAGCGGGCGTCCCTCCAGATAAGGAATGCGTATTCCCAGAGCATCTATATCCCCCGTCGTTTCAACATAGTGGCAAACTGCAAGTGGCAGCCACAGGTAGTCATCGGAACAACGGGTACGGACACCGTTGCCATGTGGCGGGTGCCACCAGTGCTGCACATCCCCCTCGATAAACTGCCGGGATGCACAGAGTATTATCTGTTCACGCATTCGGTTCTGATCAGCATGGCTCAGTGCCAGTGAATCCTGCAGCTGATCGCGAAAACCAAATGCACCGCCAGACTGATAGTAACCACTGCGGGCCATGAGGCGACAGGCGACTGTCTGATACAACAGCCAGCCATTAACCAGTAAATTTACGGACGTGTCGGGGGTGTTGACCACGATTTTATCGAGCACATTGTGCCAGTGGTTATGAATCCGGTTCAGCTCCTGGCGGGCTGTATCCTCGTTCATGTAACGGGCCATCGTCTCATGAGCACAAACATCATTCTCTCCTGCGCCGAGGATAAAAATAAACGTCCTCTGATCTCCATCAATTAATGTTACCGTCGACTGTACCGCCCCGCAGGGATCCAGACCGGCGCCCGTGTTACCTGAAAGTCTGCGCAGTTGCATGGCAGACGGTGCGTGAAGGGAACCATTACGGCCGATAAACTCCCGGCGGTCCCCTGTCAGCGAACAGTCATTACCGCTGACGGCAAAAAATGCAGTTCGGCCGCCACCATTATCACCATAAAAGTTGTTCGCCAGCACCCCGCAGCCGCCAGGCGTTCTGGCCGCATGTGTCACAATGTGAGGGGCTGAGCGAGTTCGTGATCCTCCAAGCGTCCACTCCACATAGCCTGTGACGGAGAGTTGACGTGTCCGTCCCGAAGAGTTACTGAGCGTCAGGAGCACCAGTTTAACTGGCGCCTCTTCGGCAACCAGGACCGTCAACTCGCTGTCTATACCACTCTCACGGTGGGCAAAAACGCTGTAACCAAAACCATGTCGGGTCAGGTAATCACCGTGTCCGCGAACAGGCAACGCTGTCGGTGACCAGTTTTCCCCTGTCTCTTCATCACGCAGATAAAACGCCTCGCCAGAGCGATCGCTCACCGGATCGTTTTCCCAGGGTGTTAATCGGTATTCATGGGCATTCTCATACCAGGTATAGGCCTGTCCTGCATCTGAAATCACGCTGCCAAAACGGGGATTTGCCAGTACGTTTGACCAGGGAGCCGGTGTCTGCGCATTTTCCCGCAGAACAATTTGATATTCCCGCCCATCCTGAGAAAATCCACCGAACCCATTGAAATAGTATAACTGACTGATATCGGGGCTCCAGTCCGTATGTTGATTACGCTCGCGAACAGCACGCGGAATGAATGCTATGGCCGGCGATTTCAGAGTATGGATACGCTGGTTAAGCTGCTCATTAATACTCCCTGCGCGATCATCAAGATAAACACAGGCCACGCTCATCAGTAGCAACTTATCTTCTGCGGAGAGATACTCGCCATTACGGACAAAAATCCCGCCCGTTTTGTCCAGCAGACTGGCTTCAGACCCCGCATAAATTAACTCCATAATCTGATTTTGTAATCCCTGCTGGTAGCCGCCGGGGCTGTTATTCAGGATAACCAAATCAACATCCAGTCCTTTCTGTCGCCAGTAACGGTGTGCCTGAATCATTGTGATCACTGAGGCGATACTTTCTTCGCCGGTTATACTGAGCAGCACTATTGGCAGATCGCCTGAAATTGCCCAGCCCCACAGACTGGACTGACCACGCCGATTGCGGCTGATCACCTGGCCTTCAGCGCGTAGCTCCTGGACAGGGTAAAGCACAGCGCTGGCGAGACGATTAAACAAAGTTGCATCATCTTCACTGGCATTCATCTGGCGTAATACCACCAGACTGTGAGACCAGGCCAGTTCAAAGACGCGATCGGCAATAGGGTAATCGCGATATTTTTCCAGCAGCGCCAGGCTCTGCTGACGGGTCTCGCTGATACCATAAATGATATCAATCGTGACCGGATGCCCCGGCTGTAGAGTGATGGCGTGGCGAATTGCCAGTATCGGATCCAGCACTGATCCCGACGTGTTGCTGAGCGTCCCTCCCGCCTCTATTGCCTGGGCATCAGCAGAGTTTCTGCCACGACCAAGAAATTTTGCCCTGTCCGTTTCAAACGAGACGTTATGTCGGTTATCGCCATGCACCACCATCATGTGAAACAGGCAGGGGCTCGCTTCATCCGGAGAGCGCGGGCGCCGGTGGCAAAGAATGGCGCCACGCGCAGGATCCAGCTCAGTCTGAATAAACAGATTGCTGAATGCAGGGTGTGCCAGATCGCTGGCATCAGGTGCCAGTACCACTTCAGCATAGGTTGTCAGTTCCAGAGTGCGGGGCTGGCGACCACGATGGAGCAGAGTGAGCCGTCGCAATTCAACATCATCCTCCGGGGAGATCACCACCTGAGTTTTGACGCTAAGTCCTCCGAAGGTGCGTCGGAATTCAGCCCCTGCATCGGTGAAGAAAACTTCCTCGTCTTGTCCGCTGGAGTTGCCTGTCGGTTGCCAGGTATTGCTCCAAACATCCCCCGTCTGTGTATCACGGATGTAGCAGAATGCTCCCCAGTTATCACGGGTGGTATCACTGCGCCAGCGTGTTAGTGCAATATCGTTCCAGTGACTGTAACCACCGCCACCCGCGGTCAACATCAGGTGATAATGGCCGTTGGACAGGAGTTGAATATCAGGTGCTGGTGTATCCACGCTATAGAAAATACGGGGTTCATAGCGAACGGGTTTGACTCTGCCTTCATGAGATTCAAAATGACGGCGCGGACTGTACAGATCGACCGCATCCGGCACGCGGTCCTGTAACAGCAGGCTCGCTGACCGGAATACCGTACTGGACATGAATCGTTCAGTCATGGGGGCGTCAAGCAGCACATGAGCCAGTGCCTGAAATGCCATGCCCTGGTGATGCGCCATCCAGGACTGTACCACCGCATAGAGCTGGCCGGTTGCGAGGCGTGAGGGGGTATAGTCCAGCGCTTCATAAAAGCCGTATTCGCCGTGTGCGCCATTTTTTTGCAGCCTGAACAGGTTCTCACAGGCTCTCTGTGGAGATACCATCAGCGCCAGCATTGTGGCGTAAGGCGCGACAACCATGTCATCGGCAAGCCCCCTGCGCAGACCAAGACCCGGCACACCAAATGCCTGATACTGATAATTATGTTGAACATCAAAAGCGTGATAGCCAGACTCTGAAACACCCCATGGTACCCCGCGTTCTTTCCCCCAGTGAATCTGGCGCATAACCGCCGACTGACTCATTTCATCAAGCAGGCTGCCGGGCCAGGTGGGCATCACCAGATTCGGCATCAGGTATTCAAACATGGACCCGCTCCATGACATCAGGGCAGTTTCATTATCAATCGTGGTAAACAGTCGACCCAGCGCGTACCAGCTTTTAAGAGGTAGCTGATTAGTCGCGATGGCAAGAAAACTGGTCAGGCGGATTTCAGACGGCAGGAGATCGTAGTGGCTCTTGTCAGACGTATTCGTGTCACAGTTATAACCGACGCTGAGCAGACTGGTTGCTTCACTGTACAGAAAGGCGAAATCCATCCGGGCATGCTCATCCAGCCGCTGTTCAAGTTCAGTGATAATATTGAGTCGCATTCGGGCCTGCTCCGTCGCTGACGCCGGTGATATTCCTGTACCGGTTAATGTCGGACGGGCAAGCTCGCTCAGCGTCGGCAGCGTCTGTTCGTTCCACGATACAGGTAACCAGCCAAGCAATAACGACCACTCATGGCAGAACAGAACCAGTTGATTCTCCAGATGTCCTGCCCAGCGAATCTGAAGGGGTGACCCCTGATGACATAACGTGGACAGATGGTTGCACTGGATGCTCATGTTTTTCAGTTCACAGAATAACGCCTGTGGAGAGAGTGACACCGCGCTCAGGCATTGTTTGCGCAACAGTCGCAGACTGTCAGGTGGGTTCTGACCCCACTGTTTTTCCAGAATATCCAGCGTATCGTTCAGTCCTGCCAGTATCTTTTGGATGTTTAAAACAGGCTGATGACGCATGGAGGACAGCCCTGCACGCAGCGTCAACAAATGTCCGGCCATATTACCGCTGTCGACACTAGAGATATAGCGTGGACTGAGGGGGACCAGCGTACGGGTGTCATACCAGTTGTAGAGATGGCCCCGGAAGTGCTCCATTTTATCCAGCGTGTCGAGCGTGAGCGACACGCGCCGGAGTACCTCTCCGCCTGGCAGGTAGCCAAAGTCCCATGCCGTCAGGTTAGCCATAAGTGAAAGACCAATATTGGTAGGGGAAGTTCGATGTGCCACCGTCGGTTGTGGTATTTCCTGATAATTATCAGGCGGAAGCCAGTTCTCTTTTGCGGTGGCAAAGGTTTCAAAAAAAGCCCAGATTTCACGGCTTGTCTGGCGTAAAAGCTGTTTTTGTTCCTTATTTGGCGAAAACACCTTACGCACGTGCTGGCGACTCAGCCAGCTCATCAGCAGCGGTGCCACACACCATAACAAACCGATCGGCAACGCCATCCACATCAGTTGGAGGGCAAATTGTCCGGTCAGTATCATCAGCGTCACGCCACCGGCAACATTCTGCCACATCGCCTGATAAAAACATGCAACAGTGGGTCTGGCCTGATTGCTGTCCTGGCTGTGGCTGACCCACTGGCTGAGGTGACGCCTGCTTATCCCCAGTCGCCATAGCGTCACGGCGATCGCTTTCAGCGAATATCCGGCTTCGTGCGGCAGTATCGCAAAATTAAGACCGATACCAGACAGACGCTTCAGCGCGCCCGCCCCCACAAGTAGCAGATGCGGCTTCAGGCGGCGGCGCAGAGGTTTATTGATAAGGTCATGGGTGATGCAGAGGATGGCTGGCAACAGCCAAATCAGTGACAGTATACCCAGCCAGTAAACCGGATTGGGTACCCAAAGCAGGGTGAGGTACAGCAATACCAGTAAAGAGGGGGCTACCAGACTGCGACGCAGATTATCGAGTAATTTCCAGTAAGAAAGCGCGGTCAGCGGATTCCGGACATGGGTTCCATCGGTTTTTCTGACGCGTGGTTTCAGCCAGTTAAGCAGTTGCCAGTCACCCCGGATCCAGCGTGAACGGCGTGCAACATCCGACAGATAATTATTAGGGTACTGTTCGTAGAGTAACACCTCACTCAGCAGACCCGATCGTGCATAGCACCCTTCGAGGAGATCATGGCTGAGAACCAGATTTTCCGGGCAGGTATTGGCAGTTGCCTGCATAAAAATGTCAACATCGTAAATCCCTTTGCCCACGAACGATCCTTCCCCAAAGAGATCCTGATAGATATCCGAAGACATCATCGAATAGGGGTTGTTACCCGGTATGCTGCTGCGCAGGGCTGCGTAACGCCCCTGACCGTTGCGTGGTATCTCCTCCGCGAGACCGGGTTGCAGAATACCGAATCCTTTGACAACCCTCTGGCGTAGCGGATCATACTCTGGCGTATTCAGCGGATGCGCCATCGCCGCAACCAGTTTATGTGCCGTATCGCGCGGCAGCATCGTATCACTGTCCAGGGTAATGACGTATTTAATGTGACCCGGTAAAAGGTGTGCCGGCATATCGGCAACGCTGACGAATTGCGTTCCCGGATGGCGCAACCAGCTGTTCAGCAACGCCAGTTTTCCCCGCTTGCGTTCATAGCCCATCCACATTCCTTCCTCGGGGTTCCATTGAGGCTGGCGGTGTAACAGATAAAAACGTGGTCGACCGGAGGGGTAGCGCCGATTCAGCGCCTGCGTATCAGCGACAGCCTGCCTGAGCAGCTCGTGACTTTCCGGCGAGGGTTCATTTTCAGAATCTGCAAAATCAGTGAGCAGCGCGAACCTAAGATTTTCGTTTTCATTCCCCAACCAGCAGACTTCAAGACTGGAGAGGAGCTGGCTGAAACTTTCGTGGCTGGTCAACATGCAGGGGATGACTAACATGGTGGCGCTGTCAGCGGGAATGCCGGTTGAAAAATCCATCCCCGGCAAGGGGCGAGGAACGTGAAAACGGGTGGTTGCGTCACTGAGTAAATCACTCATTAACTGAGTTAAAGCGATAATCAGAGGCAACATCACTGCGATTAACAGCAAGTCTGCGCCCTGCATGGCAGTTTCGTGCAATATTGTCGCGGTCGTTGCGGTGGTCAACAACGCCAGGCTTCCAAGCCATGACAGCAGGGTTATTCTGTTGAAACTGTGTCGCAAGTGTATGAGCCTTGAAGTGTCTGCCTGGAGATGAATTTCCAGCGCCTGTCGACCTTCACCCGCGAGATAATAACCAACATGATGTTCCGGTGTATTGGGCGCTTTTTCCTCTGAAAGCGCCAGCACTCTGTCAGCAACCTCCGGCTCGCTGAGACCACTGTCTCTGGCCAGGACCTCAACTACGTGCCGGTAATGATCCCGGGTATTGAAGTGCATCCGGGGATAGATACCGGCAGGATCATTGCTTAATGCCTGTTCGACGACACTTATCGTTTCGGTGAAATCAGCCCAGTCTGTTTCACCCAGTAATCGCAGACCTGCGATGCTGTTACTGACAGACAGCTGGCTGGCGGCAAGCTGTTGATTGAAACTATGTATGAGAACGTCGGTGGTACTCCCCTGTTCCCGAAGGCACTGATCAACCCAGGTCAGAGGTAACGACAGCGCGTTGCCATGCCCCTGCAGGCGCCGCACCAGCTCTGCGACAAACGCACTGGTTAACGGGGGGCGGGAGCGCGCCATATCAGCAACCACCATGATTAAATCACCAGGTGCACTCTTTGCACATTCGAAAATCCTGGTTATCCACGTATCGGCAAGGTTTCTGTCCTGCTGGGCTTTTATCACTTCCATGCTGATACGACGAAGATTTTCAATCAGCGCCAGGCGCATCATTCCCGGTAACGCCCAGACTTCACCTAGCGTCAGCGGTGTCACCTGTTGATAGGCTGTAAGATAGCTGGTCAGGCTGGCAGCATCCCAACGGCCATCGCCGTGAGCAATGGCCTCTGATGCGATATGATAAATTCGTGGGCAATCAAGCGGCGATATCAGCGACGGAAGACCTTTTCCAAAACTTTTCGGCAAGTGCTGGCGGACGGTGCGGATTTGTTCCTCAATAAGATAATAATTGTCCAGCAACCACTCCCCGGCGGGCATGATACTGGTCTTTTTACCCGCGTTAAGCTCATAGCAGTTTTGGGTGATGACGTCCTCATTGTCGCCAAGCCTTTTCAGAAGATAATAAGGATGTTTATCCGGCGATACTTTATGAGTCCGCGCCAGCTTCTGGCCGTAGCGTTCCATCTGGACGGTCGAAAAGAGTTCAGACCGCGGAGTGCTTTCGCTTGCAGGATCGTTCGCCGATAACGTTACGTATTCGGCAGCATTCATCGGGATATGGGAGCGGTTAAACCACGCTCTGGGGTTCATTTTCATAGCATTGCTCTGATGCAACGTTAGCGCGCAGGAGCAGTTGCGAAATCAGTTCAGAAACGTTCTCTCAGGATGGGCGTAAGGCATCAGGGATTTAGCAGCCGCCGAAATTTGACTTAAGTATAGATCATGGGCTCTGAGTGCTGTTTTGGTTGGGACTAGCGTCGGGAGATAAACAGAGCCTTACAGCCGGGGCAAAGCATGGCCTGATTGCGCCGGATTTTTGACAAGGGTTGAGCTGATTTTAAGCCACAAACGGGGCAGGTGGCGGTAGACGCACCGCTGAAAAGTTTCATTGCGTAATTGATAATAGACATAATCATTAACCTTTCAATGAATGAGCCTCACCATATCACATGAGGTTAAGTTTTAATCTATTTGTTTTGAAGCACTGAAATTCAGAAAAGGTAGATGTTCTCAGCCACTGGTCCCCTGAGACGGTTCATCCGACAAAATTCAATGCGACTTCCTGTGATGAGTAATTCTGATTTGCGGGAGTTAACAACTGAAATGTGAAGCTGAACGTCTTTTCGACTCTCAGAAGGGATGATGAGACCTTTAACACTAAGAATGTCATAACGGACTTCACCAGCCGTATTAAAATAGGGGCTCCACTGAACAATGCCGATCCGGCGACCTATTATGGCGGTGGTGTCGAAGGATATACTTATTATCCCGAAATGAAGTAATTTATTATGCCAATTATAAGGATAAGCCTTTAGGCATATCCTTTTTTTCATCACCCTACCATATTGCTCTTGTCTTTCGGGGTAATGGCATTACTTACTCATCATTAGCCCCACTACTTAGACTATTTCCACTTACCCACATTTATACTTAACCAATATGTAACTTAATATATTGATGAGTTGGGCTGCTAGCAATGTCCGCTCCTGGCACCGAGCTACCATAAGACCACAAAGCAGTTCACAGGATATCTCTGTCTCGCATTGAAAGTGCTTTTCCAGCTTGGCGTTGACACTTTTCTAAAAGGTTTTCTCTTTGTGGGGAAGTCCCTTTAACTTTTGCACCCGTCCTTCTCTGGTAAATATTTCGCCAGTGTTGTTCCATATTGTATAATCAGATAATCAAATGGAGGGCTATCTATGACTATGAAGGTGTTTTCCCCCTCAGTTCCTCGCACTCAGCCTAGCGACCTCTGGAGCGTCGTCGGACTTGGGGCTCAGGATGGCATCGCGCTGATGGGTAAAATCAGACCAAGGTCTATAAGGCGATGTCGCAAAGCTTTTTTCTGCTTGGACAAAAATTCCGCCAAGTGAACTGTGTAAAATGTCGGGCATCCCTAACACCACGTTTAACCGCAGCATTAAGGATCGGTTTACGACCGTTCAGAGCGAGCGGATTGTTCGCGTCATTCGGGTATTGTCCTGGGCCATTGAACTGTTTGAAGGAGACAGAGAAGCCGTGAATAAATGGCTGAATGAAAAAAACCGGACCCTCAGTTGGCAAAAGCCTGCTGATGTTATGCCGTCAGAAACCGGGGCGCTGGAAGTAATGCGACTGATTACCCGTATTGAGCACGGCGATTATTCATGATCATCTACGAGCTTACTAACAATCGCTATCTGCTGCCTGCTTGGTCCTAATCATCATGGGCCTTACCTAATTATTACACGCTCCTTTGACAGAGTGTCACTCATTCATTCGCTTCGTAAAACGCGTTAAGTAGTCTGCGCAGGTCGATCTCCTTGCTTGTGGTATTCAGAAAGGCATCCAATTTATCGACCTGTTGCGATCTGACCATTTCCAGTTCTTCGCGAAGTGCCAGATTTTTTGCTTCCAGCTCACCTATCTTTTTTTGAAGGACGGAGCGTGCCGCTGTCTTGTATTTCGGGGCTGTATCGTTGTGCATACGGCGCTGGATGTTCTTGGCCTCACTAAAAGCCTCGGAAATGAGCTTGCGCCCGTGCCATTTCTTCTGGCTGAGCATCTGCCGATTGAACGCATGACCATACTTTTTCTTCGAGTGGGTCATGACATTTTCCCATGTGACCGGTATCTGGGAATCCGGGAATAGTGAGACCATTCTGGCAATCTTTCGTGCCAACTCCTCAGTCAGGATCTCCTTACGCCCCAGCTTGCCGGTAGATTCACTCATCTGCAATGTCCTCACTACCATCTCGTTCGTTGTTATCATCACCAGAGGCGAACAGGGCTCGTTGATCCTTCAGGCCTCGTGTTGCCGGAGCAAACTGCGGGTACTTCTCGAGCATGGCTAGTCGTTCCTTCTCGATACGTTCATGTCCCCCGTAGGCATCCAACGCCCGCTCCACTCCAGGAGCAGCATGATGCGTTGGGTTGTGGTACTTCATCAAGGCACCATTGATGTACATTGGATTGTCCAGCTTCTCAACAAAACCTGTTGCCACGAATGCTTCGTGGAGCATGTTTTTAAGCACGGTATCCTTAATGAGGTGCTTGATCTCATGGAAGCGCGCTATCAGTTCATCCGTCATTTGCGATGGGGTCAGCCCACGCTCGACCAGATGGTAAACATGCTGGGCAAGGGTTTCCTGATCGTCTGCAATCTCGCGATTATGAATAATTATTGTTTGTTCCACGATGTTCAGAATGGCAGAGTGCAACTCACTTGATCGAGCCCGCGTCCGGTCATTGGTAGGCCGATGGCCCTTGACCAGATGGCTATTATTGCAGGGCTGACAAGAAGTATAGGCGCGACAAGGCTTCTCATGGTGCTGATGAGAGCAGAATCCATACCATGTAGGATAAATTATGATTATCTGTTCACCCGTCCTCGCTATAGGCCGGTCTTCAGTAGCCGCTGATATGGCGTCTAGGGTAGTCCCGCTTATCCCTGCATCGTGAACGGTAACAATATCGATCCGGGGCCCATACTTGTCTTCCAACTGACGGCAGGACATCAACCCTTTTGATAGTTCCGTCAACTCCAGAGGGACGGGAATAGTACCTGCTGTTGCATTGGTTTCAACTGAGCGGAAGTCATAATGCCATAGTTGTGCAACACTAAGTCGGTTGGCCCACTTATTGATTAGCACGTTGGAGAGTTTTTCGCCGTAGGTCAGGGCCATGGTTGTTAACCAGCGGCGCGGATCATGGGCATTGATCTCCGCAATCTGTGTGACCCCATTTATGGGCATTGTGATACCGAGTTTTTCGAAGAGGGTTGGCTGCTTTACATGCAGCCGTTCTGCTGCTGTTTGTTTCAATCGGCGCTTGAGAAAGTCGTATTTAATCGCACTTGGTATATAGAGAGCTGCATCATGATCAAAGAGGAATAGCATTTTCGCCAAATCACCTTTGTAGTGGTTTGAGGATGTTACGATGCGGCAATTCTCCAATGCTTTGTAGACCTTGCTTAGCAGAATCGGCTCAATGTCGTCCCAGCGAACGGAATCGACTTCTTCCATTGCGGCCGAAGTTCCGTATTTTGTTATGGGATCCGGATTCGGTACTTTGAAGCACTTTTTACCAAGTTCTGCCATCAAATGCTTAGCCATGTATTGTGACGAATCGCCATCCTGAGTCGATAAACCAATAATATAAGAGAGCGAGCGTGCCGTAAGATTTGTGTAGCGCAGATGTTCAAGTTCGGGAGGCAGGTAGAGTTGGTAAGGGTAGTGCTTGTACCATTCGACGAGCATACGGGAACGCTTACCATGCTCCAGAATAACCTTCAGACAATAGTGGAAAAGCTTGATCATAAAGTTAAGCACGGGTTTGGCGTTCCATTGTGTCCCTTTGCTACCCTTCATGGTGACGAGTAACATTTGGTGAGCCGCGTGCACTGTGTCGACTTCTTTATTCGCCACACGTTGCGCGTAATCGTCGACGCTCACATAATCGTCAACGCAAAGGCAAAGTATTTCATTTATGCGAGATGGGGCACACAGCTCCAGTCCCATCGTTGCAAGGGCGACCCGATCCCCAGCAGAAAGACGTGGGTCTTTAGCAAACAGTGCGTTGAAAGCTTCATTGAGCGCTTCGATCATCCTGTCGAGTGCTGCGGCTTTGGCCTGTCGCGATTGCGTCACATAGAATGTTCGCAACACGTTCAACTCCTGCCGAGTTTCCGGCTGCATGCGATATCGCATGCGCGGTATGACGCCTTTAGTCGCGAGCACGTCAAGAATTCGGTCGAGTTGACCAAGCGATACCAATGTCCTTTGGGCAGAGCCTGGATTATTTCGGGCTCTTTGGAGTGCGGTTGTTTCGATGGTTCGCAAAGCTGCATGATCGAGGTCAAACAAACTGTCTGAAGAGGCTAACCGAATCAGACGTAACCTACGAACGTAATCTCTTATATCCTTGATCTTCTCACCAAGTACGGTTTCTGCAACAAGACAACGCAAAACCTCTGAATAACTAGGGTGTTTATCGGCGAAAGCGAGCAGAGCCGGGGTAAAGGAAAAATCACGCGAGTCCATGACAGTGACTCCTTTCAGGTGCCAGTAGTCAGCGTCAAACGCAATAGTAGGATACCGCTGCGCCATTCGCTTTCTGCAATCGGCCTGCCATTTCTTTAGCGCCAGTTCACACTTGAAACGGTCAAGGTCAACGAGCCTGTTCATGGAGAAGTTTCCTGTAAAGAGAGGATATGTTGATACCGATTGGCCGCCGCCACAACCAGCATGATGTAGCGTCGGGATTCCTTGAACTGCACAGTAAGCTCGCGAAAAGGCAGGTTGCCGCTTTCGTATTTGATAATCTCGGACTCGACCAGACGCAGGTTGATGCTGTGGTCGGCATCGAAGCAGGGCGTGAAGCGGATACAGGAGTAACAGGCAATTGGGGCGTACTGGCATGCGCTGGTCTTGCCACATTCGCCAGCGAGTTCATGACGTCCAGTCCCCAGTTCGATGCTGTTGATAGCCTTTTCCGGGGGAACCGGATCATTTTTCGAGCGAAATTGCGGGAAGTGAGTTTCAAAGGCTGGTTCCATCGCCTCACTCAGTACGTCGATCAGACCCTGAAAGGCTACATCGACATATTTCTGACAGGTAACCTGGGAAGCATGCCTGAGTACTGCGGCAATGGTTGTAGCCGAGCAACCAGCCACGGCGAGCTGTGTTCCAACCGTATGTCGCAGCCCGTTGAAGTCGAAGGTGATCGATTTCTGTAATTTTAGGATCGGATCGAGGTAGCCACGTCTGAAAGTGAAGTAATCTGTTTCTCCAAAATGTGCCCGGGCATGGTTTGCTATCCATTGTCCGTTTGGCCCAATCCCACGTGCAGGGAACAGCGCTAATTGACCTATTTCTTCGTTGGTCACCTGATGCCCCCAGGTCTTAATAACCTGAATGCGTTGTGCTTCGAGCAGTTCCCCTACGATGCTATCGAGCTGGTAGGGAATCTTTTGGAGGGACTTGGCGCTGATGCCTGTTTTTTTGGGAATGACCAACAGGAAGTATGTCTTAGCCTGCGTTTCAGGATCAACGTCGATTTGCAGATCGGCCAGCGTCAAACGTTGATAACTGGATGGCCTGCAAAATGCGTGAAAGGCCAGGTGCAAGAAGGCGAAATGCCCTATGTCGATGGAACCGCTCTCGTAGGCATCCTCGCTTCGCCGCAGAATTTCTACTTGCGCATTGCGAGAAAGCGCTTTGGCGAGGATTGCGTCAATTTTAACTCCCTGATGGCCCTTAACGGGTTTCCTTACCGGAAAATCACTGGGGACGAGGTCATGGGCAAACAGCGGTGATTCGCGGTTTTCGGAAAACAGTTGCTTGAAAGATATGAGGTAGTGAACGGAAACATCCTGAAGTATCGTTCGCAGGATGAGCAAAAAGGCGTGGTCAATATGAGTGATTCGAGGATTACCCACCCGTTGTAAATGGACTTTTCGTAGCAGAACTCGTATTTGACCCACCTCATTTTTTATCGTCAAGATCCCGACCCGCTTTCGACGCGCGATCATTGTGTCCTTCAGTATGAAGAGGAAGGCGTCCTCGTAGCCGGTCCGTAGTTCGCTCAGATCGAACGATTCAGTCTGTATCCGCGGATCGTTCTTTGGGCCAGTGGCCTCACTCATTGTCCACGCAAGCGGAACAATATCATCCCATTCCACAACCGTATTACCGATTACCTGGTGCATTATGCCCATGGCCTAGCCCTTTCTTTTTTGCACATCGGTGATTAATTGACTGTAAAGTGCTTTGAGTTCCATGTTGGCTTGCTCGCTCAAGGCGCGAGCTGCATAGCGTTGAGGTTGGGTGCTATGCAGCGTCCAGCCAAATCGGCTTTTCATTTTATCCAATGTGCCACTGTTGGTACCCTTCAGTTCAATAAAAAGATTAGCTGCGGAATGGCGTAAGACATAAGCGTAGAAGTTATATTTTTTCTCATGGTGGAAAAAAGGATCATTACCAACATCCAGCATTCCTAGCTGAGCTAGCCGCTTGCCGACCCGATTGAACATATCTGTCAGTGTTGAACGGTGCTTGATGGGTTCTCCCTTTTCATTCAGAAAGAGAAAATTTAGGCTCCGGTTCTTTAAATGTTTAGCAAGGACTGGGGTGCGTTCTTTTACAAGGTAGTCGGTGATGGCTGCGACGGTAAACGGCCATAGCGTGATCATCGTCTCAGAGGCATAAGTGACCTTCTTACTACCGGCTCCTTTAAGAACCGGCCTACCCGTTGTCATCCGACCTGATCGTTGCTTTGCGTTGTCCTTGAGGACCAGGTGCCCACTATTTGGACGGAAATCTTCACGGGTGAGGTTGCCAAGGGCGCCGGGCCGCAAACCTTCACATGCAAGCAGAAACATGGCTCTGTTCCGGAGGAGAGTAGCTGATGGTTTGCCCCCTTCCGTCAGAAACAGCGTTTCCGGCATCTGGACAACGGCACGAATAATTTGCAAGAATCGATGAGATGGGAGACTCTGAATTGTCAGGTAATGGTTCTGCTTGGTTCCAGAAATCTCGCGCTTCAATCTTTCCTGCGTCTGGTCATAAATGGTGACCAACTCACCACGCAAAGTATCCGACTGGATGTGCGGATCCAAAAAGACTTCCCGATAAAACTTCAGGTAGCTGGCGATGTGATTGAGGCGCTTTGCAGCCGTATTTGCCTCAAGTGCACCGGGCATGTTTTCAGGTAAAGTGTATGCTTTGGCACTGGTGATCAACACGACACCTGCATTGGAAAGCCGTTCAATCTCCCCAATCGGTCGATAGCAAAGCCCTGAGAGGCGCTTAATCTCGTCGTAAGTCAGGCAGCGTTTTTCCAGCATGCGGATGACCAACTCGATCTTGTTGGCCACAAAAAAGCGTTGCAGAATGCGCAACGATTGGCTCACCAATTCCTGAGTGTTTGGATTGTCGAATTCTTCGGTGAGATACTTGCTGAACGGGTAATGAATCGTTCCGTCGTCGTGCAGCAGAAGGTAGTTCCTTTTGGCACTAAATTGACGCATATAAATTACCATTTATATCTAATGTGAAACCAAATTATAGCCCCAACAAAAAAAGACAAACGATTTTACGCTTGTCTTTTCTGTATGCCCCTATGATAAGAATCTCAGCATTTTGTTACGTTTTGCATAGACTTTCATCATCCAGGTTAGCCTCTTACCGACCTTCGGGTCAAGGAGAAGTAGGCTATGAAGCGGAACAAGGCGATCGTTATTGCCCTGATAGTCTTGGGTATTACCGTCGTGATGTCGGTACTGGTCACACGCAAAGATCTTTGCGAGGTCCATATCCGAAGCGGACAGACAGAGGTCGCCGTCTTCACAGCTTACGAATCTGTTAAGTAAGAGACCCGGCGGGGAGAAATCCCCGCCACTCTTGATGTTGCCAGGTATTCTCAACGCACCCAATTTACTTTAGTACACTTAACCCACCAGCATTACATACGCGCTATTGCTGGAAACACCCTATCGCCCCATTCATCCTACAGATGAGACATTTCCTACTGGTATCCGCTGGTGAAGTCATATCAATTATTGATGCAAATGATGCATTAAAATCTCGAAGATCATCCACATCATCCGCCAGGTTTCGTTGCAAGCCGCATTATGCTTTACCTTCTTCCGGTGGCGCCTCTGCCACCGGATTATTCGTTTCTGTCTCTATTTCGCACAAATGATTCAATAATGTAATATTTGTTAATTAAGCGTCTGTTTACCCTGCCCTCTCCCCGCACTACACTACTCCCAGCTTTTATTTTGAGGTGGGAATGAACGATTACAAAATGACGCCCGGCGAGTTACGCGCAACCTGGGGTTTAGGAACCGTATTTTCTTTGCGTATGCTCGGCATGTTTATGGTTCTGCCGGTTCTGACCACATACGGCATGGCATTGCAGGGCGCAAGCGAAGCGCTCATTGGTTTGGCTATCGGTATTTACGGTCTGGCGCAGGCTATCTTTCAGATTCCCTTTGGGCTGGTCTCTGACCGCATTGGACGCAAGCCGTTAATTATCGGCGGGCTGGCGATTTTCGTTCTCGGCAGCGTGATTGCCGCTATGTCCGATTCCATCTGGGGCATTATTCTTGGCCGAGCGCTACAGGGCTCCGGGGCCATTGCGGCAGCGGTCATGGCGCTGCTTTCCGACCTGACCCGTGAACAAAACCGCACCAAGGCAATGGCGTTTATCGGCGTCAGTTTTGGCGTCACCTTCGCCATTGCGATGGTACTTGGTCCCATCATCACCCATAAACTTGGCCTCCACGCGCTATTCTGGATGATCGCCGGGCTGGCAACGCTCGGTATTGTGTTAACCATTCTGGTGGTACCGGACAGCAAAAATCACGTTCTCAACCGTGAGTCCGGGATGGTGAAAGGGTGCTTTAGCAAGGTATTGATGGAGCCACGTCTGCTGAAGCTCAACTTCGGTATCATGTGCCTGCACATTCTACTCATGTCCACCTTCGTTGCCCTGCCGGGCCAGCTGGAGGCTGCCGGATTCCCGGCGGCCGAGCACTGGAAAATCTACCTGGTAACGATGCTGGTATCGTTCATATCGGTAGTGCCTTTTATCATTTACGCCGAAATAAAACGCCGCATGAAGCGCGTGTTTGTGCTGTGTATTTCCCTGCTGTTGATTGCCGAAATCGTCCTGTGGGGTTCCGGTAATTCATTCTGGGAACTGGTCATTGGCGTGCAGATATTCTTCCTCGCCTTCAACCTGATGGAGGCGCTGCTGCCTTCGCTTATCAGCAAGGAGTCGCCGGCAGGTTACAAAGGCACGGCGATGGGGATTTACTCCACCAGCCAGTTCCTGGGCGTCGCGATTGGCGGGTCATTGGGCGGCTGGGTTGACGGCCTGTTTGATTCCCAAACGGTATTCCTCGCCGGTGCATTATTGGCGACCGTCTGGCTGTTGGTGTCGATGACAATGCAGGAACCGCAGTATGTCAGCAGTCTGCGTGTTGAAATTCCAAAAGATATCGACGCAAGCGATGCCTTACGTGAACGGCTGCTGGTAATGGATGGAGTCAAAGAGGTTCTGGTAGTGGCAGAAGAACATTCGGCCTATGTCAAAATTGACAGCAAAGTAACCAATCGCTTTGAGGTTGAGCAGGCGATTGCCGCTCAATAAAATGGTGCTGCCCGCATAGCTAAGCGGGCAGCGCTTACGCAATTAGTCGCGGAAGTTTTTAAACTGGAACGGCTGACCAAGGTCACCGCCGCGTACCAACGCCATCGTAGACTGCAGATCGTCGCGCGCCTTGCCGGTCACACGAATCTCTTCACCCTGAATTTGCGCCTGTACTTTCAGCTTGCTGTCTTTAATCAGCTTAACGATTTTCTTCTGAACCGCACTCTCAATCCCCTGCTTCAACTTGGCTTCAACAAACCAGGTTTTCCCGCTGTGGACGAAATCTTCCGGCACGTCCAGCGACGTCCCTTCAATGCCGCGTTTAAGCAGCTTAGCGCGCAGAATATCCAGCAACTGATTGACCTGGAAATCAGATTCGCTCAGTACTTTAATCGTCTTATTCGCTTCGTTTAATTCAAAAGTGGCTTCAACACCACGAAAGTCAAAGCGTGACTCTACTTCGCGGCTCGCGTTATCAACCGCGTTGCGCGCTTCCTGAAGATCGACTTCAGAGACAATATCGAAAGATGGCATCTTTTCCCCTCCCTTAGTTTCTTTTGCGTTGCATAATACCTGCAACACGGCATAACTCAACTGGTTATCCCCGGAAGCTAACTTACAGCCTTCCTATAACTCGAAATCCATAAAGCATATACTTATCACCAACGTGAAGTATGACATACCAGCAGTATCGTTTGTGGCAAGAAGCCGGTCGGGAGGATATTTGAAAATTACGGTCTTGGGATGTGGCGCGCTGGGCCAATTATGGATGACGGCACTCCACAAAAAAGGATTTGAAGTACAAGGCTGGTTACGCGTACCTCAGCCCTACTGTAGCGTGAATCTCGTAGAACTCGACGGCACGATATTTAATCACTCTCTTATCGCTAACGACCCCGATTTTCTGGCGCAAAGTGATTTGCTTTTGGTGACGCTAAAAGCGTGGCAGGTTTCCGATGCGGTGAGAAGTCTGGCGGCTCATCTTCCGGTAACAACACCTATCCTGCTGATTCATAATGGCATGGGTACGTTACAAGAGCTAAACGATCTCAAGCAGCCGATTTTGCTTGGTGCAACCACCCAGGCTGCGCGCCGTGATGGCAGCGTAATCATTCATGTTGCTAACGGCACGACACACATCGGCCCGGCAAAGCACTACGATGAAGACTACAGCGCACTCGCTGAAACCCTGCAAGATGTGCTGCCAGACGTAGCCTGGCACGACAGCATTCATTCCGCGATGTGGCGAAAACTCGCCGTTAACTGTGTCATCAACCCACTCACCGCGCTAATGAACTGCCCTAACGGCGATTTGCGCTATCATCAGGAGCAGATTGCCCATATCTGCGAAGAAGTGGCGATGACCATGACGCGGGAAGGATTTCATACTTCACCGGAAAGTTTGTTACTTTATGTCAATCAGGTGATTGATCTAACAGCAGAAAATATCTCTTCCATGCTGCAGGATATTCGTGCACTTCGGCACACAGAAATCGACTATATCACCGGTTTCCTGCTCAAGCGCGCACGGGCACATGGCATTCCGGTGCCTGAAAATACCCGACTGTATGAACAGGTTAAACGTAAGGAGAGTGAATATGAGCGCGTCAGCACTGATTTGCCTCGCTCCTGGTAGCGAAGAAATGGAAGCCGTGACCACGATTGATTTGTTGGTGCGTGGCGGTATCCAGGTCACAACCGCCAGCGTCGCAAGCGATGGCAATCTGGCTATCACCTGCTCGCGTGGTGTCAAGATTCTGGCCGATGCCCCGCTGGTTCAAGTGGCAGACGGGGACTTCGATATCATCATTCTGCCGGGCGGTATAAAAGGTGCGGAATACTTCCGTGACAGTACGCTGCTGGTTGAAACGGTGAAACAGTTCCAGCGTTCCGGGCGCATTGTCGCCACCATTTGCGCCGCCGCTGCCACTGTTCTGGTCCCGCATAATATTTTCCCTATTGGTAATATGACCGGCTTCCCCGCACTGAAGGATCGAATCCCTGAAGAACAATGGCAAGACCGACGTGTAGTCTGGGATCCTCGGGTGAATCTGCTCACCAGTCAGGGGCCTGGGACAGCAATTGATTTTGGGCTGAAAATTATTGAATTGCTGGTAGGCCGCAAAAAGGCGTATGAGATTTCGACGCAATTGGTGATGGCGGCGGGGATTTATAATTTTTATGAGGAGTAGATATAATTTGGGCCAGGCACTTTGGTGATAGCTAGCAGATTGGTTTCCATCGAAATAATGTCAGGAAACCAATCCTCTGTATCACGTGACAATCAATGCCTGCTGTACCGCTCAACCAAATCTTCTACCACCATTTTACACGTCGCCTTTTCAAGATCGTTTATTTTCCTCTGAATAGAGTCAGCATCGTTTTTCTGATCTTTTGCAGGGACTAACGGAATCGTCAATGATTCAGCGTTAACCGGAGAGTATGTTGACCACTCTCCACTGGCTACATCCACCAAAACAAACCGAATCAAATAGCGCAAAGATATACCCGCGATCTTTTCGCCACTATACTTTTTCCAGACAGTTTCTTTTAAGGCTGAATTATATTTAGCAGACTCAATATCATCCCAATAGACGATGATGGTATTGTGCCGACCTTTTGCAGCAATATATCTCAGTGCCTGCATGTAATTAGCATTAATCACAGCACTTTTATTCTCTATTTCATTTTCAGCCAGGTCACTGACCGTTTGCTTAATCGAAGAGGCTGGCTGGGAGGCTCTTTTTTTTCTGACAACCGGAATCCCAGAAAATGTTGATACCTTATAATAGCGCTGCATTTCCTTTTGCATCATAACGTCTGGCGCTCGCGAACCCGATTTCACCAGGACAATAGATGAGTGCAGAGGAACGTCAAACTGTCCTTCAGCTTCCTCAACGGCATTCTGGATATCCTCTTCTGTGATCTCCAGCGTTAACTCATTGCCGAAAACATCCTGCTCAGAAAGTTGGGTAGTAGAAGTTACATCAGTGCGCTGCGAGGTTACCGATTTTTTCTTATCATCAATTGATGAGGATTTTGAACATCCATTAAGTAAAGCAATGCTCATAAACAGAATCAATAAATATCTATTATTCATCGAGAAGCCCAATCATTAATATATTCATCTGACACACAGAAATAAGGTTTCTGATTATACTTTTATTTCAAGAGCAAAAGCATAAAAATAAATATTCATTTATTGAATAATAAATGCACAAAAATAATATCAGTGAATAAATTAAAATACCTATAATGCATTTCAATAATAAAAATAAAATTAGAGATGCTTATTAAAATCCGGGTATAACCATAAAAAAACGCCTCTAAAGAGGCGTTTCAGGAAGCAACTTGCGCAGCAAATGCGGGTGAGCGATTTGTCCTACGGACGATAAACTTTAACGTTATCAAAGCCCTGCTCGCGCAGATACAGCGCCTGCAAGCGGCTCATCACGCCACGTTCACACCACAGCAGATAGGTTTTACTCTGATCAAGGTTACCAAACTGCGTACTCAGCTTGTAGAACGGCAGCGATTCCACGCCGACACCTTCCACCTTCAGCGGCTTAGCATCCTGCTCATCAATAGAACGAATATCCAGGATCACGTCGTTCTCAGTGAAACCACTAACGGTTTCAACTTCTACCACTTCCTGCTCGGTCTGCTGAGCGATATCACGGATATCGACGTTATTAGCTTCGGCAACCACTTTATCGAGAATGGTGAAATCGAAGTTGGCTTCTTCCGCTTCAATTTTCGCCTTCACGGCCTTGATGGTTGGGCTTTTCGAGATAACACCGCAGTATTCCGGCATGGTACGAGCAAAATCTTCAGTACCAATTTCACGCGCCAGATCGATGATGTGCTCTTTATCATGGGAAATCAGCGGACGCAGAATCAGAGTATCGGACACATTGTCGATTAAACGCAGGTTCGTCAGGGTCTGGCTGGAAACCTGACCTAACGCTTCACCGGTCACCAGCGCTTGCACGCCGTAACGTTCAGCGACTTGTGATGCCGCACGGACCATCATGCGCTTGAGCACCACACCCATCTGTCCGTCTTCGACTTTCTCGAGGATTTCGCCAACCACAGGTTCAAAGTTGATAGCCACAAAGCGCACACGGTGTGAACTGCCGAAGCGGTTCCACAGGTAGTGCGCGACCTGGCGAACACCGATTTCGTGCGCGGCGCCACCGAGGTTAAAGAAGCAGTAATGTACGCGGCAGCCACGACGCATCAGCATGTAACTGGAAACACCAGAGTCGAAACCGCCAGAGATCAGCGACAGGACATCTTCCTGAGTACCGATAGGGAAACCGCCGATACCTTCGTAACGCCCTTTCACCAACAGCAGACGATCGTTCTCGATCTCGAGATTGACAGTCACATCAGGCTTAGTCAGCTTCACGCGCGCCGTTTCAATATGTTGATTCAAGCCGCCGCCTACGTAACGCTCGGCTTCAATAGAGGTGAACTCATGCTTACCGCGACGTTTAACGCGCACACAGAAGCTTTTGCCTTCAAGCGCGTCACGCCACAGCGGCAGCGTCTGCTCAAAAATATTGTGCAGCGAGGTAAACGGAACGTCTTCCACTTCCAGAATATGATGAATACCCGGAATACGCGTCATCGCGTCGATAAGGGTCTGGCGCTTGTCTTCATCTTTCGAGCGAACTTCGATGTGATCCCAGTGACGAACGATAGCGAGGGTTTCATCGAGATTTTTGAGAACGTTACGAATATTCCCGGTTAAAATTTTAATAAAGCGCAAACGCACAGTTTGGCTTTTGATGGTGATTTCCGGGAACAATTTAATGATAAACTTCATGGCGGCAATGGTTCGTTGGCAAGCCCTGAGGGGCTTTGAGCAAAAAGATGTATCGCAGTGTACTGATAATTCCAGGCGTACCTGCGTCCAGGTCGCGGAGTATACCATCATCCTGCTTACCATTGCGTGTTATTTGCTTCACGCCCAGACTCCGTTACCATAGACACCGTCGCGATTTAACAAGAGCCAAACATTCACTATGCCAAAGAAAAATGATGCCCCGGCCAGTTTCGAAACTGCTTTAACCGAGCTTGAGCAGATTGTTAACCGTCTGGAAAGCGGCTCCCTCCCACTGGAAGAAGCGCTAAACGAATTTGAACGTGGCGTGCAACTGGCACGTCAGGGGCAGACAAAACTGCAACAAGCGGAACAACGCGTGCAGATCCTGCTTGCCGATAACGAAGACGCTCCCTTAACGCCATTCACGCCGGACGCCGAATAAAATGGATTTTTCGCAACAGCTCAATGCCTGTGTCGTCCAGGCAAACGACGCGCTGCGCCGATTTATCGCTCCGCTACCGTTTCAGAACACTCCACTGGTTGACGCCATGCAGTATGGCGCATTATTGGGCGGTAAACGCCTGCGCCCGTTCCTGGTGTATGCCACCGGCAAAATGTTTGGCGTTAGCATGACAACGCTGGATGCCCCGGCAGCTGCCGTTGAATGCATTCATGCCTATTCACTCATGCACGACGATCTGCCGGCAATGGACAACGACGATCTGCGTCGCGGCCAGCCAACCTGTCATATTAAATTTGGCGAGGCGAGCGCAATTCTGGCTGGTGACGCGCTACAAACGCTGGCATTTTCTATACTCAGTGATGCGCCGATGACAGAAGTCTCTGACCGCGATCGCCTGGCGATGCTGTCCGAACTCGCCACCGCCAGCGGCGTGGCAGGTATGTGCGGCGGTCAGGCGCTGGATCTGGAAGCGGAAGGCCAGCGGGTGAATCTGGAAATGCTGGAGCGTATCCATCGCCATAAAACCGGCGCGCTGATTCGTGCCGCCGTGCGTCTTGGTGCATTAAGCGCCGGTGCGCAAGGCCGCAAGGCGCTGCCGCTGCTGGATAAGTACGCCGAATGCATCGGCCTGGCGTTCCAGGTTCAGGATGACATTCTGGATGTGGTGGGGGATACTGCGACCCTCGGAAAACGCCAGGGTGCCGACCAACAACTCGGTAAAAGCACCTATCCTGCACTACTGGGCCTTGAGCAAGCCCGGAAAAAAGCCAGTGACCTCATCGCTGAGGCACGCCAGTCATTAACCGTACTGGCAGCACAGTCACTGGATACCACAGCACTGGAAGCGCTAGCGGATTACATCATCCTGCGCGACAAATAAACAATAAATGAGTCTCCGATGAGTTTTGATATTGCCAAATACCCGACCCTGGCGCTGGTCGATTCCACCCAGGAATTGCGCCTGTTGCCAAAAGAGAGCCTGCCGAAACTGTGTGACGAGCTACGCCGTTACCTGCTCGACAGCGTGAGCCGTTCAAGCGGACACTTTGCCTCCGGGCTTGGCACGGTGGAACTCACCGTGGCGCTGCATTACGTCTACAATACGCCATTCGACCAGCTTATCTGGGACGTCGGCCACCAGGCATATCCGCACAAAATTTTGACCGGGCGTCGCGACAAGATTGACACCATTCGGCAAAAAGGTGGGCTACACCCATTCCCATGGCGCGGTGAGAGTGAGTATGACGTGCTGAGCGTCGGTCACTCATCGACCTCCATTTCCGCAGGAATTGGCATTGCGGTAGCGGCTGAAAAAGAAAATAAACAGCGCCGTACCGTCTGCGTGATTGGCGATGGCGCAATTACTGCGGGCATGGCATTTGAAGCCATGAACCATGCGGGCGATATCAAGCCAGATATGCTGGTCGTGCTGAACGACAACGAAATGTCGATCTCGGAAAACGTCGGTGCGCTGAATAACCATCTGGCGCAATTGCTCTCCGGAAAACTCTACTCTTCCCTGCGCGAAGGCGGCAAAAAAGTCTTTTCTGGCGTTCCGCCGATCAAAGAATTGCTCAAGCGTACCGAAGAGCATATCAAAGGGATGGTCGTCCCCGGCACCCTGTTTGAAGAGCTTGGCTTTAACTATATCGGGCCGGTAGACGGTCACGACGTACTGGGGCTGGTCAATACGCTTAAAAATATGCGCGACCTGAAAGGCCCGCAGTTCCTGCATATTATGACCAAAAAAGGCCGTGGTTATGAGCCGGCCGAAAAAGACCCGATTACCTTCCACGCGGTGCCAAAATTCGATCACACCAGCGGTAAGTTGCCAAAAAGTAGCGGCGGTCTGCCGTCATATTCAAAAATCTTTGGCGACTGGCTGTGTGAAACGGCAGCCAAAGATAGCAAGCTGATGGCGGTAACGCCTGCGATGCGTGAAGGCTCCGGTATGGTCGAGTTCTCGAAAAAATATCCCGATCAGTATTTCGATGTCGCGATTGCCGAGCAACATGCGGTCACGTTTGCCGCAGGGCTGGCAATTGGCGGTTATAAGCCGATTGTGGCTATCTATTCGACCTTCCTGCAACGCGCTTACGATCAAGTGATCCACGACGTCGCCATTCAGAAATTGCCGGTGCTGTTTGCTATCGATCGTGCAGGCATTGTCGGTGCTGATGGGCAGACTCACCAGGGGGCGTTTGATATCTCCTTCCTGCGCTGCATCCCGGAAATGGTCATCATGACGCCAAGCGATGAAAACGAATGCCGCCAGATGTTGTACACCGGCTACCACTACGGCGACGGCCCAAGCGCCGTGCGATATCCGCGCGGAACGGGTACTGGCGCAACGCTTGAACCGTTAGCAAAACTGCCGCTGGGCAAAGGCGTGGTGAAACGTGAAGGCGAGAAACTGGCGATCCTTAACTTCGGCACGTTGCTGGCGGAAGCTGAAATCGTCGCAGAAAAACTTAATGCGACGCTGGTCGATATGCGTTTTGTGAAGCCGCTGGATGAGAGCCTGATTCTTGAGATGGCTGCTCGTCACGAATCGCTGGTCACACTGGAAGAAAACGCCGTTATCGGTGGCGCGGGAAGCGGCGTCAATGAAGTGCTGATGGCACATCGTAAACCGGTACCGGTACTCAACCTTGGCCTGCCCGATTTCTTTGTCCCGCAAGGGACGCAGGAAGAGGCGCGAGCCGATCTTGGTCTGGATGCCGCGGGCATTAGCGCCAAGATCGCGGCCTGGTTAGCATAATCCCTCCTCTCGCTCCTGCTATGCTTAAAGGTAAACCTTTTACCCCGCTAGCAGGAGCGACATCATGCAATACCATCTCTTAGGACAAACCGATCTTCGTGTTTCCCGCCTTTGTCTGGGCTGTATGACCTTCGGCGAACCGGACCGGGGTAAACATGCCTGGACACTGCCAGAAGACAGCAGCCGCCCCATAATCCAACGCGCTCTCGAAGGTGGCATCAATTTTTTCGATACTGCAAATAGCTACTCTGACGGCAGCAGTGAAGAGATTGTTGGCCGTGCACTGCGCGACTTTGCTCGCCGTGATGATGTGGTGGTCGCCACTAAAGTTTATCATCAGGTGGGTTCCCTTGAAGAAGGACTCTCCCGCACGCAGATCCTGCGCTCCATTGACGATAGCCTAAGCCGACTCGGCATGGACTATGTTGATCTGCTGCAAATTCACCGCTGGGACTATCGCACGCCGATTGAAGAGACGCTGGAAGCACTGGACGAGGTTGTAAAATCAGGGAAAGCCCGTTTTATCGGCGCTTCTTCAATGCACGCCCGCCAGTTCGCCCATGCGCTAACGCTACAGAAAACCAACGGCTGGGCGCCATTTGTCACCATGCAGGACCACTACAATCTCATCTATCGCGAGGAAGAACGTGACATGCTGCCGCTGTGTACCCAGGAAGGCGTGGCGGTGATTCCATGGAGTCCGTTAGCACGCGGACGTCTGACGCGTCCGTGGGGGGAAACGACGGCGCGACTGGTTTCAGATGAGTTCGGTCAGACGCTCTACAGCTCGACGGAGGAGAACGACGAACAAATTGCCGGAGAACTGGAGCGAGTTGCAGAAGAGATTGTGGCCAGCCGGGCGCAAACGGCACTAGCGTGGCTTCTGAGTAAACCGGGGGTGGCAGCGCCAATTATTGGTGCGTCGCGTGAGGATCAATTGGATGAACTGCTGAATGCGGTGGATATTACGCTGACATCAGAGCAAATTGAGGCGATGGAAGCACCGTATCAGGTGCATCCGGTGGTAGGGTTTAAATAAGCGCTTGTTTCCCCTCACCCTAACCCTCTCCCCAAAGGGGCGAGGGAACCGATTGGTGTCGTGGGAAAGTCGGTAGTTCAAATAGGCGTCAGTATTGGTTTTCCCCCTCTCCTTTCTAGGGAGAGGGTCATACCATCACAGAATATGATGCCCTACCACGTACAAAATCCCCGCCGAAATAACCCCGGCGATAATATCGTCCACCATAATCCCCATACCGCCGTGGATATTGCGGTCAAACCAGCGGATTGGCCACGGCTTCCACATATCAAAAATGCGGAATACAACGAATCCAGCCAGCACCCACTGCCAACTGATAACCGGGATCGCCATCAGGGTTATCCACATGCCGATAAACTCATCCCACACAATGCTACCGTGGTCATGCGTACCCATATCGCGCGCCGTGCGACGGCAGATATATACGCCGATGCAAATACCGAACATCACCACTAGCGAATACACTTGTAGCGGTAAAAATGTCAGCAAGTACCAGAATGGAATCGAGGCTAACGACCCCATCGTGCCAGGCATAATTGGACTGAGTCCACTGCCAAATCCAGTCGCCAGCAGGTGCCAGGGGTTACCTAAATTCAGGCGGCTTTTAGCGGTATCAGGCTTAGCCAAAGTGATCGTATCCTTTCCAGTCCAGCGTGACCGCTTTGCCATCTTGCGTAAAATTCAGCCCTTCCACATCCGCGCTGATTTGCCCAACACAGGTAAACGGCGTACCCAGTTTGCCCAGCGCGACTTCCAGCGCTCCGCGGTTCAGTTCGGGAACGGTAAAGCAGAGTTCATAGTCTTCGCCGCCGGAGAGCGCCCAGCGGCAGGCCTGTTCTGGCGCAACATGACGCTGCATCGCTTCAGAATAGGGCAACGCATCCAGATCCACGCGCGCGCCCACACCGCTGGCCTTCAGGATATGCCCGAGGTCAGAAATCAGCCCATCAGAGATATCGATAGCCGAGTTCGCAAGATCGCGCAGTGCCTGCCCTTGCAGAATACGCGGTGTTGGACGCAGGTGTCGCTGGCGTAGATAAGCGGCGTCTTCCGGTTCATCAATGGTTAACTGATTGAGGAGCAACGCCAGCCCGGCGGCACTATCACCCGGCGTACCGGTAACGTAGATCCAGTCTCCCGGCTTCGCACCGGAGCGCTTCAGCGCTCGACCCACCGGTACATACCCGTGGATGCTGAGCGTCATCGACAGCGGCCCTTTGGTGGTATCGCCGCCAATAAGCTGCATATCATAGTAATTTAGCTGCTCAAACAGGCTGTCACTGAACGCCGCAAGCCAGTTTTCATCGACCGAAGGCAAAGTCAGCGCGAGCGTTAACCACGCAGGATCGGCCCCCATCGCGGCGAGATCGCTGACGTTAACCGCCAGAGCTTTATACGCGAGATCCGCAGGGTCAATATCAGGAAGAAAATGATTACCGACTACCAGCGTATCGGTGCTGATTGCCAGGGTTTGTTTTTCGGGGATGTTGAGTAACGCGCAGTCGTCACCAATTCCGGTTTCGACATCAAGACGGGCGTTTCTTACTCGGTCAAAATAACGGGCAATCAGGGAGAATTCGCCGCATGCCATACGTTATGCCTCAGCAGAAGGATAAAACAAGGCCGGGGAAAGTGGTAGACACCACCCTCTCACCGGCCTACGGGTTACTTTTTGCGGGGACGAATGGCAGGAGCGGCTTTATCCAGTACACCGTTGACAAACTTGTGGCTGTCTTCAGCGCCGAAAGTTTTTGCCAGCTCAATAGCTTCGTTGATAGCCACTTTGTACGGCACATCATCACGCTTGGACAGTTCGAACAGCGCAATACGCAGTACCGCTTTTTCTACCTGGCCCAGCTCTTCGAGCAGACGGGACAGGTACGGCTTCATCAATCCGTCGAGGTACGCGCTGTTAGTCGCTACCCCGGACAGCAGTTCGCGGAAGTACGCGACGTCAACATCTTTAACGTCTTGTTCCGCCAGGAACTGGTATTCAACATCAGAGATGTCGTTCTGGGACAACTGCCAGGAGTAGAGCGCCTGGACGGCACACTCACGGGCGCGGCGACGAGCAGCAGGTTTCACGGATTTCCCCTTACAAAAATCAGGCCTTGATGGCTTTCAATACATTAATCATTTCAATCGCGGTCAGTGCAGCTTCTGCACCTTTGTTACCGGCTTTTGTGCCAGCGCGTTCGATAGCTTGTTCAATACTTTCGGTGGTCAGAACACCAAAGGCTACCGGGATTCCGCTGTCCTGAGCGACTTGCGCCAGACCATTGCTTGCCCCGCCAGCGACATATTCGAAGTGAGCTGTACCGCCACGGATAACTGTACCCAGTGCTATCACCGCATCGTATTTACCGGTTTTTGCCAGCGCATCTGCTGCCAGCGGCAGTTCATAAGCACCTGGAACCCAAACTACGGTGATGTTTTCATCTTTAACCTGACCAATGCGTTTCAGGGCGTCGATAGCACCTTCCAGCAGGCTGTCATTGATAAAGTTGTTGAAACGCGCGATGGTGATGGCGACGCGAGCGTCCGGGGTAGCAACGTTAGCTTCAATAATGTTCATACTCTTCCTTTGGGTTCATTTGCCCCGCAGGGGGGCGGATTTTATCATAATATTCCGGGCGCTGCTGCTTCTAATTCAGAAAGCCTCACCTGGCTGTTAAATGCAGGCAGACATCAGGGCCAACCTGACGTATCTCATTGAATTTAAAATGGGGGGCATCGGCCAGTTTCTCAAGCCCCGGCAGCACACATAATCCGCGCGCGTCGCTGCCTAATAGTTTAGGTGCGATGTAGACGATAAGCTCATCAACCAGACCCGCCTGAATCAGCGCACCGGCAAGCGTTGGCCCGGCCTCAACCCAGATGCTGTTAATTTGCTGTTTTCCCAGCTGCATCATCAATAAAACCAGATCGAGATGCCCGTTATGCTCTGGCACTTTTAGCGTTTGCACGCCTTCCGGCCAGCTACGGGTATCATCTTTGGTGCGCGCAAACAGCGTTTCACCCGGCTGCTGCACAATTCGATGCTCTGGCGTCACACGATTACCGCTGTCGATAACAATACGCAGTGGCTGACGCAGATTTCCTTGCGGGTAAAGCTGCTGAGTGTCGGCACTCAGCTCATCCCAACGTACGGTCAAAGCGGGATCGTCTGCCAGTACCGTGGCGCTAGTGGTTAAAATGGCGTGACTTTCCGCGCGCAGGCGCTGCACATCGCGGCGAGCCTGCGGGGAGGTGATCCACTGACTTTCACCGCTAGCCATCGCCGTGCGGCCATCAAGCGATGCGCCAAGCTTTAGCTGTACATAAGGAAAACCGGTGCGCATACGTTTGAGAAAACCTTTGTTCAACGCTTCGGCTTCACTCATCATCAAGCCATGACTGACCTCAATACCGGCCTGCTGCAAGCGATAGAGACCACGGCCCGCTACCTGCGGATTCGGATCCTGCATGGCAGCCACCACGCGTGAAACACCGGCGGCAATCAATGCATCGCAGCACGGCGGCGTGCGACCGTGATGACTGCATGGTTCAAGCGTCACATAAGCAGTCGCGCCCTTCGCTTTATCACCCGCCATCCGCAGCGCGTGAACTTCTGCATGCGGCTCACCGGCACGATAATGAAAACCTTCGCCGACGATTTCGCCTTGATTCACAATCACACAGCCAACACGCGGGTTCGGATGGGTGGTGAATAGCCCGCGCGCCGCTAACTTTAGCGCGCGCGCCATGTACATTTCATCGTGCATAGCTTAGTCCTGTAAGCGGGCGATCTCTTCGCCAAACTCTTTAATATCTTCAAAGCTGCGATAAACGGAAGCAAAGCGGATATAAGCCACTTTATCGAGCTTTTTCAGTTGCTCCATCACCAGATTACCCAGCAGCTTGCTCGGGACTTCACGTTCACCGGTAGCACGCAGATGCGATTTGATATGATTAATCGCCATTTCTACATCATCGGAACTTACCGGGCGCTTTTCCAGCGCTCTGAGCATACCGCTACGCAGCTTGTCTTCGTTAAACGGTTCGCGCACGTCATTGCTTTTCACCACGCGAGGCATCACCAGCTCAGCCACTTCAAAAGTGGTGAAGCGTTCGTTGCATACCAGGCATTGCCGACGGCGGCGAACGGAGGAACCTTCTCCCACAAGGCGGGAGTCAATCACTTTAGTGTCTACGGCGAAACAGAATGGGCAGTGCATACGACGTCCTGACGGTGAGGGTTAATGAAATCTATTTTACCCTGAACTGGCGAGACAACAAAGGAACAGCGCTTTTGAGATAATGGATCGATGCCAGAAGACCTAATGCGCGCTACCATTGCGTTATCCCAAGAGAAGGAAAAAGACACAATGACAAGACGTTACCTAAGAATAGCCCTGCTGGGAAGCCTCGTCAGCCTGACCGCCTGTGCACAGCAGGCGGAAGTGAAGCAAATGCATCAAAGTATCAGTACATTAAGCGCTGAAATGACGCAGTTGAACAAAGAAACGGTAAAAATCACTCAGCAGAATGCGTTGAATGCAAAGTCAACCCGTGGCGCTTACCTGCTGCCAGGCGCAAACACGCCTGCGCGTTTGAACAGCCAGGTTGGAACACTGCGTATGTCGCTGAAAAATATCGCGCCAAATGCGCAGGGGACCGCGCTCACTTTACGTATTCAGGGTGAATCCAACGATCCGCTACCGGCCTTTACCGGTACCGTGGAATGGGGGCAAATTCAGGGTACCACCGAGCAGTATCAGGAAGTGAACGTGCAAAATCAGCTTTTCTCAGCGCCAGCAAGCGTACTTGCGCCAAGCGATGTGGATATTCCCCTCCAGCTTAATGGTGTGACGCCTGACCAACTAGGCTTTGTACGTATTCACGACGTTCAGCCCGCTAACCCACAATAAAGCTTCCAGGCACCGGAGTGACAATAACGCTCCGGTGCTGCCATTGCTTCCCTCACCTTCTATACATTTCCTGTGTGTAAAAATTTGCAATAATTCACTCCATCAGTACAATCGCGGCGTCCAATCTACGCAAACGTGAACGCAATCGATTACGCACTTGAAAAATGTGTGAACTGCGACTGATTTTCGTGAGCAAGGATTCATATAATAGGCACGCAGAAACACGAAACATTTAGAAAAACTTCGGTGATAAAAATCACTCTCTTTCGAATTTTTTTATTAGTGGCATAAATATGAAAAAAACATTACTTGCAGCCGGTGCCGCGCTGGCGCTTACCGCTTCTTTCACTGCTAATGCTGCGGACAGCACTCAGCCGCAGTACGTTTCCGACTGGTGGCATCAGAGCGTCAACGTTGTTGGTAGCTACCACACTCGCTTCTCTCCAAAATTGAACAACGACGTTTATCTGGAGTACGAAGCATTTGCCAAAAAAGATTGGTTAGATTTCTACGGCTACATCGATATCCCAAAAACCTTCGACTGGGGTAACGGCAACGATAAAGGCATTTGGTCAGACGGTTCCCCAATGTTCATGGAAATCGAACCGCGCTTTTCTATCGACAAGCTGACCGGTGCAGACCTGAGCTTTGGTCCGTTCAAAGAGTGGTATATCGCCAACAACTACATCTACGATATGGGCGATAACAAAGCCAGCCGCCAGAGCACCTGGTACATGGGTCTGGGTACCGATATCGACACTGGCCTGCCAATGAGCCTGTCAATGAACGTGTACGCGAAGTACCAGTGGCAGAACTATGGCGCATCCAACGAAAACGAATGGGATGGCTACCGTTTCAAAGTGAAATACTTTGTGCCGATTTCCGACCTGTGGGGCGGTAAACTGAGCTACATCGGTTTCACCAACTTCGACTGGGGCTCAGATCTGGGCGATGATGAAAATCGTACCAGCAATTCCATCGCCTCCAGCCACATCCTGGCGCTGAACTACGATCACTGGCACTACTCTGTTGTCGCACGTTACTTCCATAACGGCGGCCAGTGGAAAGAAGGTTCAACCCTGAACTGGGGTGAAGGCGACTTTAGCGCCAAATCTACCGGCTGGGGTGGTTACCTGGTGGTGGGTTACAACTTCTAAGTTCGATACCGCAAAAAAGGCCAGAGGTTTCCCTCTGGCCTGTTTCGGGCGCATGCTGCCACGCGGCGGCAATCACGCCCACCGCGCATTATTTCCTGCTATGCCACCAGCCTAAAAACAGACCTGTCGCAATACTGACAAGCGTAGGTGCCGCCAGATCGTGCCAGAAAAAAATGCAAACTTCCGTGAGCGTCATATAGCCGCCTTGGTTGCAATGGCAACGGTTCGCGGCTATCCTTGAATTGCTGAAGTTCATAGATTGCCCCCGTTATGTTGCCGGTGAATACCGAACAATGTGCGGGGGTTTTCTCTTTCCAGCAACAACGCCACCGGGGATCAAGCCCCCGCAACACTGCGCCTCACCGGGTAAACCCGGCTTGCCGCTGATTCTACTCTGCCAACGCATATCCACATGACTTAAAAACAAAAAAATCCCAACCTTGCGATCGGGATTCCAGTAGCAATGTACGCGTTACAACACGTCGGTTATTTCTTTTTATTCATCATCGCTTGCAGGTTGGCAAACGGATTATAGGTCGCCTCACCCACATCCTTCTGCGCATCTTCCCCGGCAATCACCGTCGAACCGTATTGATCCGCTTCAGTATATTTTGAGTGCTCGTGATCGTGACAATACAGGCATAAAAGCTCCCAGTTACTGCCGTCTTCCGGGTTATTGGTATGGTCGTGATCCATATGGTGAACCGTGAGTTCGCGCAGATTGGAGTAAACAAACTCTCGTGAACAGCGCCCGCAGACCCACGGGAACAGCTTCAATGCTTTTTCGCGATAACCACTTTCCAGACGGACGTAGTTTTTAGGGATGATAGCCATGATGACTCCTCACAAAACAATAATCGGGCTTATTTTTAGAATACTGCAATAAAAAAGCCGCAACACAATAGGTGTGTTACGGCTTTTTTCAATGACGTAATAACGCTCGCTTACGGCAGAATGGACGGCTGATCCGCCCCTTCCTTCTCAACTTTCTGCTGCAGCATATGCTCACGCTTCATACCCAACTTCAGCGCCAGCGCCGATGCTACGTAGATAGAAGACGCGGTGCCGATGGAAACACCGATAAGCATGGTCAGCGAGAAGCCTTCTAACACCGGACCACCGAAGAGGTACAGCATCAGAATAACCACTAACGTGGTACCGGACGTAATCAACGTACGGTGCAGCGTCTGGGTCAACGACACGTTAAAGATTTCGTAAGGCGTACCGCGACGAATTTTGCGGAAGTTTTCACGAATACGGTCAGATACCACGATGCTATCGTTAAGCGAGTAACCGATTACCGACATCAAGGATGCCACGATAGTCAGGTCAATCTCGATATGGAACAGCGAGAGGATACCAATAGTGATGATAACGTCGTGCGCAAGCGAGATAACCACACCTGCCGCCAGTCGCCATTCAAAACGGAAACCGACGTACACAAGGATGGATAACAGCGCCACCATCAGTGCCATTGCACCAGTCTGTGCCAGATCGGCACCAACGCTTGGCCCAACGAACTCGATACGCTTCACGGCGGCGTTCTGGTCGGTTGCTTCGTTAATCACACTCAGCACCTTACTTCCCAGCACCTGCCCGCCATCTGCACCTTCAGTTGGCGGCATACGTACCATAATGTCATGGCTGCTGCCGAAGTTCTGCAGAAGCGGCTCAACGAAGCCCGCTTTCTCCAGCGCATCGCGCATCACGTCCATATCCGCTGGTTTTTCCAGCGTAATTTCAATCACCGTACCACCGGTGAAATCGAGCCCCCAGTTAAACCCGCGTACGCCCATCACCACGATGGCCGCAATCAGCAGGAAACCCGAGATGCCGAAAGCCCAGTAGTCCCAGCGCATAAAGTCATAGACTTTACGGCCGTGGTTCAATTGTTCAACAGTATATTCCTGTGCCACATCGCACTCCTCAGATTGACAGCTTTTTGACGCGCTTGCCGCCATACAACAGGTTTACGATGGCACGCGTACCGACAATCGCGGTAAACATCGACGTCGCCACACCGATACCGGTAGTAATCGCGAACCCTTTAATTGCCCCGGTGCCGACTGCATACAGGATCAGAACTTTAATCAGCGTCGTAATGTTCGCATCGAAGATGGAACTGAACGCGCCAGCATAGCCCTCGTTGATTGCCTGTTGTACCGAGCGTCCGTTACTGAGCTCTTCTTTGATACGTTCGTTGATAAGGACGTTCGCATCGACCGCCACGGCAAGGGTTAACACAATCCCCGCAATACCTGGCATACTCAGCGTTGCACCCGGCAGCAATGACATGATACCGACGATCAGTACCAGGTTTGCCAGCAGAGCACTGGTCGCAATCAGGCCAAACTTCTTATAGAAGAACAGCATGAACAGGATAGAGACCACCAGACCGGCCAGACATGCTTCCAGACCTTGCTTGATGTTCTGCATACCCAACGTTGGACCAATGGTACGTTCTTCAACAATCTGGATTGGCGCAATCAACGCACCCGCACGCAGCAGCAGCGACAGCTGACGCGCTTCGTTCGGGTTGCCGATCCCAGTGATACGGAAGCTGTTACCCAGTCGGGACTGGATATTGGCGATGTTAATCACCTCTTCTTGTTTCACCAGTACTGCACGGCCATTCGCATCTTTCTTACCGCTGTCTTTATACTCCACAAACAGGGTCGCCATCGGTTTACCGATATTGTCCTTGGTGAAGTTGGACATGATGTTGCCACCTGCGCTATCTAGCGAGATGTTAACCTGCGGTTGGTTGTATTCGTCCTGGCTCGAAGTCGAGTCGGTGATATGGTCACCGGTCAGAATCACACGTTTGAACAGCACAACCGGCTGACCTTCACGAGTGTTTTTCACTTCAGAGTCGCCCGGAATACGCCCGGAAGCGGCTGCTGCTTGGTCAACATTGCTGTTTACCAGACGGAATTCCAGCGTCGCCGTGGCGCCCAGAATTTCTTTCGCACGCGCGGTGTCCTGAATACCCGGCAATTCGACCACAATGCGGTCAGCGCCCTGACGTTGAACGACTGGCTCAGCAACGCCCAGCTGGTTCACACGGTTACGCAGAATGTTGATGTTCTGCTGTACCGCATATTCGCGGGCTTCGCTCAGACGCGCATCGGTCATCACCGCACGCATGGCAGTACTGCCCTGGCTTGAGATAACCAGATCCTGATGACGTTTGCTCAGATACGAGATCGCTTCATCACGCGCATTACTGTCACGGAAGGTAATGCTCAGACCGTAGTTGTCTTCTTTGCGAACGGTAGTATAAGGAATGCCTTTTTCACGCAAGTCGCTGCGCAGGCTATCGATATTTTGTTCCTGGAGTTTGCCAAGCGCGGTGTCCATATCCACTTCCATCAGGAAGTGAACGCCGCCACGCAGGTCAAGACCGAGCTTCATTGGTTCTGCATGAATTGCAGCCAACCAGCGCGGCGTTGCCGGAGCAAGGTTAAGCGCCACGACATATTTGTCACCCAGCACGCTCATCAACGCTTCACGCGCGCGCAACTGGATATCGGTGGTGTCGAAGCGCGCAAGAATAGCGCCCTCTTCCAGTGCCACAGACTTAGCGGTAATTTTTTCTTCTTGTAACGTTTTCTGGACCTGGATCAGCGTTTGCTCACTGGCGGCGACACCGCGCACGCCAGTGATTTGAACGGCCGGATCCTCACCATACAGGTTGGGAAGCGCATACAGCAGGCCGACGACAATCACGACGACCAGCATGACATACTTCCACAAAGGATAACGGTTTAACACGGCAGTTCCCTTTGGGAAAACGGAATATTACAGCGCCTTCATGGTGCCTTTCGGCAGAACGGCAGCTACGAAGTCACGTTTGATAACCACTTCAGTGGTGTCGTTCAGTGCGATTGAGATGTAGCCGGTTTCTGCTACTTTCGTCACACGACCCACCAGGCCACCGTTTGTCAGAACTTCATCACCTTTGGCAATGGAGCTCATCAGGTTTTTATGTTCTTTGGTACGTTTCTGCTGTGGACGCAAGATCATGAAATAGAAAATCAGACCAAAGACCACCAGCATCAGAATCAGAGACATCGGGCTGCCCTGCGACGGTGCCCCAGTTGCTGCTACCGCATCAGAAATAAAAAAGCTCATTCAAATTCCCTCATTATTAAAATTAATCAACGTTCAAAGGTGGAACCGTACGCCCCTGACGTTGGTAAAAATCAGTCGCGAAGCTCTCTAATTTACCCTCTTCAATAGCCTTGCGTAAACCAGCCATTAAGCGCTGATAGTAGCGAAGATTATGAATGGTATTGAGGCGCGCGCCCAATATTTCGTTGCAACGATCAAGATGATGCAAGTACGCACGTGAATAATTGCGACAGGTGTAGCAATCACACTCCGCATCGAGCGTGCTGGTGTCGCTTTTATGCTTAGCATTGCGGATTTTTACCACACCGTCGGTCACGAATAAATGACCATTACGGGCGTTACGCGTTGGCATAACGCAGTCAAACATGTCGATACCACGACGTACGCCTTCAACCAGATCCTCTGGTTTGCCCACGCCCATCAGGTAACGCGGCTTATCGGCTGGAATCTGCGGGCACACGTGCTCCAGAATACGGTGCATGTCTGCTTTCGGCTCACCGACCGCTAAACCGCCGACAGCGTAGCCATCAAAGCCAATATCCACCAGACCTTTCACGGAGATATCACGTAAATCTTCGTAAACGCCGCCCTGAATAATGCCAAAAAGCGCGTTTTTGTTGCCGAGGCCGTCAAAACGGTCGCGGCTACGCTTGGCCCAACGCAGAGACATTTCCATGGAGCGCTTCGCATAATCCCAGTCCGCCGGGTACGGCGTACATTCGTCGAAGATCATGACGACGTCAGAGCCGAGATCGTACTGAATTTCCATCGATTTTTCCGGATCGAGGAAAATCTGATCGCCGTTGATCGGGTTGCGGAAGTGCACGCCCTGTTCGGTGATCTTGCGGATATGACCAAGGCTAAAGACCTGGAAACCACCGGAATCGGTAAGGATCGGTCCTTTCCACTGCATGAAGTCATGCAGGTCGCCGTGCAACTTCATGATTTCCTGACCCGGGCGCAGCCACAGGTGGAAGGTGTTGCCGAGAATAATCTGCGCGCCGGTATCTTTCACTTCTTCCGGCGTCATGCCTTTTACGGTGCCGTAGGTACCCACCGGCATAAAGGCTGGCGTTTCAACAACGCCGCGGTCAAAAACCAGGCGGCCGCGGCGTGCGCGACCGTCTGTGGTGTCCAGTTCAAATTTCATCTTAACTCCTGCGTCAGAAAAACAGTCTGACGTTAAACACTCATGCCGGAAACTTATTCCCCGACACGCTCAGAAATAGCCTGCGGATTGTACGTGATAAACATCGCATCACCGTAACTAAAAAAGCGATATTCCGCTTTTACGGCTTCATGATAGGCGTTCATGGTGTTTTTATAACCAGCAAACGCGGAAACCAGCATAATAAGCGTCGATTCCGGCAAGTGGAAGTTGGTCACCAGCGCATCAATAACCTGATACTGATAACCTGGGAAAATAAAGATTTGCGTGTCGCCGAAGAACGGCGCAATCAGCTCATCTTTTGCTGCCTGCGCCGCACTTTCCAGCGATCGCACAGAAGTCGTGCCAACGGCAATAACACGATTGCCGCGTGCTTTCGCCGCCAGCACGGCGTCAACCACATCCTGCGGGACTTCGGCATACTCGGAGTGCATGATGTGATCTTCAATCGTATCGACACGTACCGGCTGGAACGTACCCGCGCCAACGTGCAGGGTAACGAACGCCATCTCAATACCTTTTTCACGAAGCTTCGCCAGCAGCGGCTCGTCAAAGTGCAGACCCGCAGTCGGTGCCGCTACAGCGCCCGGTTTTTCGCTATACACCGTCTGATACAGCTCACGGTCGGCATCTTCATCCGGACGATCGATATACGGTGGCAGCGGCATATGACCAATGGCGTTGAGGATATCCAGCACGCTGCGCTCGTCATCAAACTCAACTTCAAATAGCGCATCGTGGCGCGCGACCATGGTCGCTTTAATGCTTTCGTCGTCGCCTAGCAGCAGTTCAGCACCCGGCTTCGGCGCTTTAGAGGCGCGGATATGTGCCAGAATACGTTTATCATCAAGCATACGCTCGACCAGCACTTCAATCTTGCCGCCGCTGGCCTTACGGCCGAACAGACGCGCCGGGATCACGCGGGTATTGTTAAAGACCAGCAGATCGCCAGGGTTGAGCTTGTCGAGCAAATCGGTGAAAGTACCGTGCGTCAGCGCGCCCGTTGGCCCGTCCAGAGACAGCAAGCGGCAACTGCTGCGTTCAGCTTGTGGATAGTGGGCAATCAGGGATTCGGGTAGTTCAAAGGAGAAATCGGTAACGCGCATGACGGTAACTCTGGGCTTAATAATGAGGCGGGTAGTCTAGTGCCGGGGCGTCTTCCCTGCAACCCTTACCCCTCTGGATAAAGAACAAACAATGAATTTTCTCGCTCACCTGCACCTCGCTCATCTTGCTGACAGCTCGCTGTCCGGGAACCTGCTGGCGGATTTTGTCCGCGGAAATCCAAAAGGAGACTATCCGGCCGATATTGTTGATGGCATCCATATGCATCGCCGTATTGATGTGATGACCGATAACCTGCCGCAGGTCAAAGAGGCGCGCGAATGGTTTCGGCCCGAGACGCGCCGCGTTGCACCCATTACGCTGGACGTGATGTGGGATCACTTTTTATCTCGCCACTGGGCAAAAATTTCCCCGGATATCGCGCTGCCGGAGTTCGTTCACTATGCCCATACCCAGGTCACCACCATTTTGCCGCAGGCCCCAGAGCGCTTTATCGTCCTGAACCAACATCTCTGGTCAGAACGCTGGCTGGAACGCTATCGTGAGATGGACTTTATCCAGCGCGTGCTTAACGGCATGGCCAGCCGTCGCCCGAAACTGGATGCGCTGCGTGATTCCTGGCAGGATCTTGATACGCACTATGAGGAACTGGAGATCCGTTTTTGGCAGTTTTACCCGCAGATGATGCAGCAGGCGAAAAACAAAATGCTGTAACCCTTGCATCACGCCACGGAACGGCTATGCTTAATCCTTTGTTAAAAATAAAAAATCAATAGCCAAAACCTATCTAATTAATCGTCATAGCCTTTTTGTGTAAATCCCCTTTAGTGTCTATACTTGCCCGCGTTGCGTTACATTAACCCTATAAATTCAAAGGAGAACCCCATGGTTCTGGTTACTCGTCAAGCGCCTGACTTTACCGCTGCTGCGGTACTGGGCAACGGTGAAATCGTTGAGAAATTCAATTTCAAACAGCACACCCAGGGTAAAACCACCGTTCTGTTCTTCTGGCCGATGGACTTCACCTTCGTCTGCCCATCCGAGCTGATTGCCTTCGACAAACGTTACGAAGAGTTCCAGAAGCGCGGTGTTGAAGTGGTTGGTGTTTCTTTTGACTCTGAATTTGTCCACAACGCATGGCGTAACACCCCTGTCGACAAAGGCGGCATCGGTGAAGTGAAATACGCAATGGTTGCTGACATTAAGCGTGAAATTCAGAAAGCTTACGGCATCGAACACCCAGACGAAGGCGTTGCACTGCGCGGTTCGTTCCTGATCGATGCAAACGGCGTTGTCCGTCACCAGGTGGTAAACGATCTGCCGCTGGGCCGTAACGTTGACGAAATGCTGCGTATGGTTGACGCACTGCAATTCCACGAAGAGCACGGTGAAGTTTGCCCGGCACAGTGGGAAAAAGGCAAAGAAGGCATGAACGCGTCTCCAGACGGCGTTGCTAAGTACCTGAGCGAAAACGTTTCTAGCCTGTAATCGGCTGACGTTTCGTCAAAAAAGGCTCGCATTTGCGGGCCTTTTTTATTGCCTACACGCGGCATCAGTCTGAATACCGCGTTCGCGTTAAACATCACGTTTATCAGCAATCATCTGAAACCTTGATAAATTTTTCATTGTAAATGAGATATTTGCGCCCAACCTTCTGCAATGTTTTTTGCTTAACCGTATCACCAGGTCGAAGATACCAGGTATCCCCTTCATCTTCCGTTGACCCACACCCCGGCTTAACGATTAATTTAAACCAGGTGTTGCCGCTGTTACTCACAGAGCCTGTCTGTGGGTCAAAACGCCACTCGAAATGCACCTGACGCGGACGTACCACAAGAATGGTTTCAATGATGACAATGGGATCGGCGCTGATAGAACTGCCTGCCCCCCTGGTTTCTGTGCGGCTATGAGTGGGGATTTCCCGAAACGAAACGCGATAGTAGCGCTCACGATTATCCTGTGGGCCGTGGTAGTAAAACTTAAAGTAATCACCTTCGCCCGGTTGCAGCAGAAGTTGACGTGGGGCAAACAGGAGCTCTCCGTCCGTTGGACGAGCGCGCGATTCGTTCTCCCCTGGCCTGTCAATCGCCACAATGGAAATCTGATATAAGCGTGCGCTCGGATTATTATTCAGCACGCGTTTAGCAACGAAGGTATTGTCTGCCGACATTGAAAATGTCAGCGTGCCTACGGATATCGCCATACCGGTCATCGGTAAACCTACTGCAATTAGCCACAAGGCAACCCGAAAGATATTAATTAACATTTCGCCACGTCGCCTGAACACGAATTTCACCTGATGCACTGACATCGCCAAACCAATCCTCGCCATCAACGGTTTTCAGAGAGATACCATCATTCATCGGAATCGAAAGTTTTACGGTAGCTTTATTCATCAAGCCAGTATCCCCCGAAATATCATTCCAGGGCGTACTGAGCCAAAGGGCATCGGTCAGATCTCGCCAGCTATCATCACATCCAGTATCAAAGGTTTTAGCTACACCATCCTGGGTAATAAAGGAGAGGATGGCCGGGAAAGGTACCCTCGTCGTATTATCCGCTGAGCTGAAAATACAGTATGAGCGGCCAGCAATTGTCTGAACGGGACCGGTAACCTTCACCAGTACTTCGTCTGCCGCCGTTTTCCCACTGGTTGTCACGATATAGCCAAAATCAAGAGACGGTTTCCCGGAGCCAACTCCCCCTTCATGATGCGGCGTCATGGTATATTCATCCGAGACAATACTGATACTGAAATCGCGGGGTTTAATTATCAGCGCATTCGATGTAGAAAATTCGTACCATCCAGACTCTGGCGACGTGATGTTTTGGAAGCGAAAGTTAAAGAGATCTTGCGTATTAATGTCGCTGATGCCCTGCTCGACCATTTTCTTAAAGAAATTACTTGAGAAGAATAGATAAATGGAATCGGAGCTTTTCATATCGTTAAAGTTATAATATTGCGCGGTACCGTTGACGGGCTTCCAGCTATTACCATTAAGACTAAACTGCATATCATAACTGCCAATCGCAGAAGATAATGCGTTGTTACTGACAGCGGGAAAAATATGAATCGAGGTATTACTTAACCCATTATGTTGCAGCGTATAATTAACCATTTTACAGCTTATCCCTACGCGGGAACCGATGGTTTGTGGTTTACAGTTTGAACTGCCTTCGCCAAGCGTAGGAACACCGTCGGAATTAATAAAAACTTCATTTAAGGTATGGGTATCAATCAGTTTTAAATTAGCCGCTTTGGTGTGCGTGACCCGTCGGGTATACCAAGTCCCTGACGCCTGATCGATGCAACGGGCACCGCTGGTACTGTCGTAATTCACAGATGTCTGACATCCGTTGATAACCATGGAGAAACTACTGCCAACCTGCATCTGCCGGAGATACTGATAGAACGAATCCGACATCATTCCATGCATCCATTTTGCCCCGCCGGGTGTCACCGTTGCGCCGTAAAAACCCTTTGCATCGGTTGTTTGTGGTTCGATAAGACTGGTCGTCATATTACAGCCGCCATACCAGTTGATACATCGCAAGCCGGTTAGCGGATGCGACATTGGCGCATCCTCAAGCCACATATCATATTTCCAGTTAGCATGGAGCCCGGTATTATAACCATTATCGATATAGCCCAGGCTTTGCTGGTAAATCGTACCCGAGCCGGTATATTTTAATCCCGTCCACGCGCTGCCGCCGGTCAGGCGCGGGTCTAAAGCCCCACCCGGGGTGACAAAATAGTTGTCATCATTATTGTTATCAACTAAAACAAACTGCATGGCAGAAGCATTAGGCCAGTTGGTTTTAGTTACCGCCGCCCGAGCGCACGTCAAATACGCCATTGAGAGCAACATCATCACCACGACATACCATTTAGCTCGCATGAATATCTCCTTCTTGAATATTATTGGCAAAGGTTTTCAATCCACTGCAAATAACATCACCGACCCAAACCGCACCACGGGATTTATTCAGATCCAGCGCCACTTCACAACTCATATTATTACCGTAGTTAAAATCAATGGTGGGATACTTTTTATCGACATCCATGACAAACTCGCCTTTGTCATCGGTGCGAGTACGCCCGATATGATTATTGATATGTGCATTTGCCAGTAGCGTTCCGTCCTCGGCACGGATGCGCCCTGATACCGTCACCATCTGTTTAACGTGAGGCTCAATAACTGCCACATTACCTGGGTAAAGGGTTAAATGACTTTTCCGATTTCGAGTAATATCGTAGCTCTCAAGTGAGTTTTTGCTGTTTTGTAGTTCAATCTCATAACGGCTGTATGGCGAGAGCGGAAGATAATTTCGCTTGCCGGTTAATGGGAATACCCGCCCGTTAACCCTGGCGCTTAGCATACCGTCGTTCTCAATATCCGTATTGAAAATCACCCCTGCATTACCGTCAGTGCGACCGCTGGCGGCGACATTCTTACCCTGCCAGCCGATACTTCCATTGGCGGTAAGGTTGGTATTGATATAGCCATCAGCGCCACTGTTGACGTTAATCGTCCCAGTAGAGTAGCGGGTATCAAACTGTGCATATGCACCGCCGCTGAGGGTTTTATCATCACCGGTATTGCCCGACACGGCGCGGGAAATATTGGCACCCAAGGTACGAATGCGGCCCTCATTGAACTGTTTACGCACAGCGAGGTTCGCCATGGTGTAACCATTCTGATGGGTCATCCCGGCACTGAACCAATTCCCGAGCGGCAGTGAGAAATCAAGGGCGATATATTTACCGGCATTGCTATTTCTGTCGCCGTTATTGAAGCGCTGGATCCCTGCGCGCACCCCTAGCGAACCCAATTTTCCGCTGTAGATGGTTTGATAATAATCGGCAGTGTAATAATGGCTTTGGTTACGACGATCGTCGTTATAGCTCACGCTTAGGGTGCCTAATTTCGACCACAGGGGATTCAGGTTCAACGTGCCGCCAATAGATCGGTTATCGGTACTGCTACGCCGAAGCTTATCGCCAATACGCGTTTTTTCCTGATTTAGCCATATGCTACTGAATCCACCTGGAAGCGTCGCGCTAACGCTGCTGATGCTGCTCCAGGAGTTGTCGCTGGCCAACATATTTTGCAGATTGACGCTGACTGCTTCGGTGAGCGGAAGCGTCATACGGGTTTCGCCAATCGCGTTGTTGTCGTAACCATAGCCTGTCGCAGCCCAGCTAAACGTTGCTAACGCGCCCGAACCAGAAACACCGGCCAACCAGCTCTCTTTTGCCGGGCGTGTTTTCTTACCACTTTCTGACCAGCTATCCATATGAAAACTACCGCCCCAAATTTGCCAGGCTACGGGCGCACCTGCGCCGCGACCGCGGCTAAACAGCTTATTGACTCGCTGAGTGTGCTTGCTGACGGCCCGACCATTGACGACAACCTCAACATCAACATCGTAAATTCCGTATGAGAGCCCACGGGTATCAACTTCATGATTACCCATCGTGAAGTTTTGGACGCTCAACAAACGACCATCCCGTGATAGGTGGACTTCCCCTGCGGCAGGTAAAAAAGCAATGATTGGCGTGGCCGATTGTGAGTTATCAAATACCGTTGAACTTGCCTGATTGCCCCACGATGCCCCGTATATTTTCCCGGCTGAAACAGCCGTCATCGGTCCCAGAGATTGTAAATTCCAGGTGTCCAGCATCCCTCCGGCAAAACGGTGCCCCGCGAAATCACGCTCATACATCGCTTTATAGAGTTCTCGGTCCTGTTGCCCAGTCCCTATTCCGTACAATGACCCATCCAGCACCACATGATGATCACGAAGAGACAGGACATCATTAAGCGAAAGATAGCTAGATGTCGTGCTTTGCGCATTCCGCATCTGATTGTTATAAATGCCAAGATTGTAGTTGAGGCTGCTGCTGACACTGCTCACGCTCGATTGGCCAATATCTTCACTACGAGAACGGAGCACCGTGCCCAGCGCTTCTTTCTTCACGACCAACTGAAGTAATAGTTGGCGCAGGCTAAGCTGCAACAGTGCGTCGGACGTGACATTGATGCGAAGCGCGTCATCAAACGATACATTCTCCAGTGAAGCGAGCATTTTCCGAGTTGATGCGCTGACGGTGGCATTATTATCATTTTCTTCCAACTGAATTTGCCGGATACGTAGTGAACCGTTATCCAGCCAGATAAATGCGCTACCCAAGCGACTATCACTCTGGGCGTTATTACTGCCTTCCAGATGAATAAAAAGAGGGATACTCATCCCGTCCTGAAGCGCCTGACTGAATGCCCCAGGAATAATTACACCGCCGATTTGCGGTACTTTTTCAATAGCGGCATTCGCGCTGAGTGAAGCAAAAACGAATGCCGTTCCAGAGGTTAGTAGCGTACTAAATACAGGAGAGTTCCATCTAAAAAACATATTTTATTCCGTCAACATAATAACTATTTTACGGGAATAAATTGCTCACCTTGCCAGAGAGCGACCCGACCTTTTTTGTCGGCAACGTTGACGCGTAAAAAACGACGATCCTTGCCGGGCATGAGGTAATAATTTTCTTTGCATTCTTTACCATCTACGGGCTTAGCGCAGGGCCCATAGGCAAGGATCCTCAGCGTAGTATTTCCTGTATTGCTCAACGTTCCCTGGCTGTACTGATAGTTAAAGTGAGCTTCTCGTGGTGCGATAACCAAAATCGTACCAATCCGGGCCGAGGCGGTAGCGACCGCACTTCGGCGAGTATTATTTTTCTGTGCATCGCTTAATGCCTGATCAAACCAAACAATTCGGTAATAACGTTCCTGAGAATCAGCAGGACCTTTGTAGAAAAAACGGATTTCCTCAGTACTTTTTGCCGGCAGCAACAAACTTGCGGGCGTTAGCAACACTTCGTCTGGCTTATCCATCGGGATAACTTTACCGCTATCAAGCGGCGAGGAGAGACGCTCCAGATGGATGTTGATTAATCGACCACTGTCGGTTGTATTTTTAATCTCTTTACTGAGGACACTACTGTTGCTATCCATAAAGGAAGAGATATCCCCAACATCCAGCGCCTGTGCCGATATCACGGCACAGAAATACAGACCGAGAGCAAGAATGTGTTTTTTCATACGAGTGATATCCGATAAAAAGAAAGCAGGGGAATCCCCCTGCTTTGTGTGTCACAAGGATTAGCTGGTCCAGGTCGCGTCAAATTGGACGCTAACGTCACCGCTCCAAATCCCTTCAGGCAGAGTGCTGTAGTCAGTGACTGCGGTAGTACCGTCAGTGGTACCGCCGATAATAGAGAAGTTGAAACTATCCTGAGCGGTGGTACGCCCCGCCTTGTTGTAACCATTGGACAGGCTGCTTAGATTGCCGCCTAAAACACCCGCGGTAGTATCAATCATCACGGTGTCCGCTGATTTCTCCACGGCTTCGCCGTTATAATTAACCCCGACGTCCAGCGTGGATCCTGAAGTATCCAGTTGGGTTAAGGTGTTAGTGATCAGGCGCGAAGTCAGTTTAAATGCAGTCGCTGTAGCATCACCTTCTACGGCAACATCAAAAAGACCTTTCTGAGAGTTAAAGCCTTTGATTCCCTCAGCATACTGAAATGATAAGCTTCCCAGCGGCGTCACAACGAGCTTGCTGGTCGTATCTTTCTTAGCGGTGGCAGACCAGGTCGCGACGGCCTGCGCAGTCATATCCGCAGCCTGTGCGGTGCCAAAGCAGAAAGTTGTTACAAGAGCCACAGCGAATACATTTGATTTCATAATTATCACCTGAAAATAAACGGCCTAAATGACCGATAATAGAACCATTGTTTTATGGAATAGTTAACGCAATGGGTTATTCCCTTACGTTAAATTTGCTTACGTCAATGCATACACACTGAACATAAAAATAACATCAATCGTGCGACTCTTAAAATAAAAGGCCACACACATCACCAGAATGGTAGTCACACCGCTTTTAAAACAAACCTCATCAAACCAAAGAACATGAAATTATTTTTATTAATCAAGCCTATTTTTTCGATGACTTTATTTTTGCGAAAACTCACCGTTTTTATACTCATCCCCAACATTTTCGAGATATCCGTCATCGCTACACCATCAAGCATTAACGTCATCGTTATTCTCTCGGCTTCGGTAAGCGCACATTTTCTAAAAAAACTGAGCTTATGTTTAAAAACGGCATCAATTGTTTTAACACTTGTTGTGGATGACACAAAAAAAACATTATCAACCTCACAGATAACGCTAGTCATTTTTATATCAGCATCAACAATGACCGTTGCCTGGCAGTGATACTGGCAAAAATGATGAAAATCCTCGATACCTTTAAGGCTAGAAAATTGAATTATAATAAAGTCATCTTTTTCAAGTTCTTCGCATCGTGCACGAGCCTGGCTTCCTATCCGTTTTCCGGGGGCATAAATGCAATGACAGTTTTCCGCAATATGCTCCAATCCTTTAATGTAATAATAGTTATCACTAACAACCAGAACAGCCATTGTAGTAAAACCTCAACATTCCTGATCACCACATTAGAGGGCATCCCCAACCGGTTAATATTTTTTATTCATTGGAACCCATTTATGACTTACGCACACCTCATACTTTAATTGTAGCTTACATCTAATAGTAATATATGAACAATACTAAATCAGTACAGTTCAGGATTGCTGCATCTCACGATTTAAATAGTACAACTTAACAATCAATTGCTGATACTCATAAATATATGAAATGTATTATTCATGTTTCCTTCAGAGATTAACCTTTATAACCACTTGAAAAGAAAGTAATTAAACATTTAATTGATTATTAATTAATATTATTGCAACATTTATTTTCGCATATTCAGATTATCCTTGGTTATAAGTCCATGCCAAGATTTGCCTTTGGTGATAACATCTCATCATCAATCTTGCGATGAAAAATCATACAGAGAATGCGACAGACAATATGAGTGATATATGGAAAAATTTTACATCGTCGAACACAAACTTATTTATGATGCTGAAACACACACATTAACCTCGACCGCAAACAATGAGCGTATCGCGTTGGCGATTCCAGCGAGTCTGTGTTTCAGGCTGCTGATTAAAAAGCAGGGGCATATAGTGACTCAGGCCGAGCTATTACATGAAGCCTGGGGTGAAAGAGGAATGAATGTTACACAGAATACATTACATCAAAATATTTCATTGTTAAGAAAGGCATTATCGCGCTTGAGTGTTGATGCATCTATCATACAAACGCTACCTAAACGTGGTTTTATGATTGCGGATAGTATCGATATCGTGGACCAGGATTACTTTGATGATATTAATACTGAACCTATTATCCAGATTGAGGAAAGTCCCCTCATTTCAATTAAGCCAAACATTCCCATCGTAGAGCTAGAGCCTCCTGTTGAGTGCGCTCAAACTCCTGCGAAAATGTCAGCCACATCAATACTAATGAGGTATAAGTACTTCGTAATAATATTTTTTATTTTATTGATAGCGTTGGGCTCCAGCTACAGTAAAAAGCAGATTGAAAATCCTTTTTCTTCATACTTGAAATTGATCCATCTAAAGGGATGTGATGTATACAGGAATAATGATTTGCAGGATAACAACTATTACCTTGCAATGGTGAAAAAATACCAACTGGATTGCTTACCAGGTAAGGTAGCCTATATCACCAATAATTATCCATCAAGCAGAGTATCCTTCATCATCTGCCGCCAACCGATAACAAGTAATGGAAAATCATTCTGCACATCAACATACTATTTGAAGTAAGATTATGAATAGAAAAAAAATGTTCTACACGGGGATTGCCGTGATTATTACAGTGCCATTACTGGTGGTTTTCTACATTAAGAGTTTCACACAAAGTAATGAGATTATTAATTGCAAGTCGGCCTTTTCGATTGTCAGCGGCCCGGATAGGCTATCATTCTCAGTAACGTTTTTCATTAAAGATGGCAGCGGTCTCTTTACATTTTCAGGCAATTCGGGCAGCAATGAAGACGACATGATTCTTAGGAAATACTTTTCATACACTAAAAAATCACGCGATATCTATGTTTTAAAAGGCCTTGATTCCGAAGTCAGAATAAAACCGGGTGCACAGACCGAGCACTTTACCCAGTTTTTCCCTTTTTTCTTCACTAATGTAAACGAAGGCAGTGATTTCATTTTAAAAGTAATACAAATCAAGGAACAAGCGTGGTTGCTGATGTCCACAAACACCCCCTATTTTTTATGTGAGCAAAATTAAGCTCACCAAATAGGCTGGATTTCATGGGAACCAGCATCTCACCGCTGTCTTAACTAACGCAGGAAGGGAAAATGCCCAATGAAATTCATTGGGCGTGAGTGGCAATCTAATCCAGGATTCGTCGGCGTTGATGCGTTAGAACGAGAAGCACGAGCAACCGAGCGCCCCCCAGAAGGCTCGATCATCAGAGACCGGAACACCTGACTGACGCGCAAGATCATGCTGATGTCCGTGGACACCGCAACTTCCGCAGCACTGATGCATCTGTACGACTGCCCCCATATGCACACCGCCCGGAGGCGCTGAGCGATAGTGTCCAGGGACTTTAACCACCGGCGACCAATCAGGGACCACTGGGATAGCAGGCGGCGCTAGCGGCGTAAAGTGCCCTGCAGCGTACACCACTTTGCCATCGACAATCGTCATGACTGACTCAATGCCCTTGATCTCTTCTTCGGGTACGTTGAAATAGTCTTTCGACAAGACCACCAAATCCGCCAGTTGATCCTTTTCAATCCGTCCTTTTTTACCCTGCTCGCTGGAGAACCAGGCACTGCCCGCCGTCCACAATTCCAGCGCGACATCGCGCGGCAGGCGATTGTCGTCATCGTACATCGACATCCCACCCACGGTACGCCCGGAAACCAGCCAGTACAGCGCCGTCCACGGATTATAGCTCGCCACGCGGGTGGCATCGGTTCCCAAGCCAACCGGTACTTCCAGCTCCAGCATTTTCGCCACCGGCGGAGTATGTTTAACCGCATCTTTACCGTAGCGATCGACAAAGTATTCGCCCTGGAACGCCATGCGATGCTGCACCGCAATCCCGCCACCCAGCGCCTTCACACGTTCGATATTGCGCTCGGTGATGGTTTCCGCGTGGTCAAAGAACCAGTGCAGGCCGTTAAACGGAATATCGCGGTTGACCTTCTCAAAGACATCCAGCATACGGCTGATGGACTCATCGTAGGTGGCATGCAGGCGGAACGGCCAGCGATGTTCAACCAGATGGCGCACCACACGCTCCAGTTCATCTTCCATGCCCGGCGGCAGATCCGGACGAGGTTGCAGGAAATCTTCAAAATCGGCCGCCGAGAACACCAGCATTTCACCGGCACCGTTGGCGCGGTAAAAATCGGTTCCCTGCCCCGGTTTGAGCATATCGGTCCAGCGTTCGAAATCTTCCACTTCCTGCTTCGGACGCTGGGTAAACAGGTTATAGGCGATACGGATGGTCATCTGCTTATTGGCATGCAATTGCTCGATGATTTCGTAATCTTCCGGGTAGTTCTGGAAACCACCGCCCGCATCAATAGCGCTGGTCAGCCCCAGACGATTTAACTCACGCATAAACTGGCGCGTAGAGTTCACCTGCATCTCCAGCGGCAGCTTCGGCCCTTTCGCCAGCGTAGCGTAAAGGATCATGGCGTTAGGTTTAGCAATTAGCATCCCGGTTGGGTTGCCGTTGTTATCGCGAACGATTTCCCCACCCGCCGGTGCCGGCGTCTCTTTGGTATAACCGACGGCTTTTAGCGCGGCACGGTTTAGCAACGCTCTGTCGTAGAGATGCAGCACAAATACCGGCGTATCCGGTGCCGCTTCATTGAGTTCTTCAAGCGTTGGCATACGACGTTCAGCAAACTGGAATTCGCTCCAGCCACCGACCACACGAACCCACTGCGGCGATGGCGTTCTGTCGGCCTGATCTTTTAGCATACGCAGCGCATCCGCCAGCGACGGCACGCCTTCCCAACGCAATTCGAGGTTGTAGTTCAACCCACCACGAATCAGGTGGAGATGCGAGTCGTTAAGCCCTGGGATCACCGTGTGACCATGAAGATCGACAATCTGCGTGCCTTCGCCCGCATAGGACATCATCTGCACATCGCTGCCGACGGCAAGGATCTTGCCGTTAGCGATCGCCACCGCATCCGCACGTGGCTGCTGAGGATCCAGGGTATGAACCTGCCCCTTTGTTAAAATCAGTGTCGCGGTTTGTGACATAACATTCTCCTCTCGTGCCGGATCAGGCCTTTTTCAGCCACCCGGCAAACAAGCGGGTCACGATGGGCATCCAGAACCAGACCACCAGCGCAACCACACAGGCATCATTGATAAAATGCAGCAATAGCGTTCCCTTCATCGACGGCAGCAATACACCGGTAATGGCAGGCACCAGATTGGTACTGGGAAAAATCACCAGCAGGGTTATCAGAAATTGTTTCCAGCGCTTGGGCTGACGCACGTTAGCGGCGGGTGGCGTGAACCAGAATGCGGCTTCGGTACGCACTTCGGTATGGTCGCCTTCGGCTAACAGTGGCGTTATGTCATCTACCAGCTTCTGCCGCACGTCAGACTGGGTCCAGGCGTAGAGATGTTCGAGGGTGTCAAAGCGGATGATGATGTTCCATGCCGTCTGTCCATCAGCCGGGCGGATAACGTTAGCCCCCAGATGGCCGGGATAATTGGCGGCTACGGGCATAATCTCACTTAGCCAGACTTCATACTGCGCAACGTGTTCGGGACGGATGGCGTGGGTAATAACCAGCGTGACATGCTTTTGCGTCATGGCGGGGGTTCCTTGCTATCGCTTTATGGCGGGGAGATCCCCCGCCAGCATCATGACGTTAGGCTTTACGTTCTGGTGCGCCGTGCACCATGGTGTAAGCATAATCCACGCCCATACCGTAGGCGCCGCTATGCTCACGAACCAGATTCATCACCGCGTCATAGGTTTCTTTGCGTGACCAGTCGCGTTGATACTCCAGCAGCACCTGCTGCCAGGTCACCGGCACCGCACCTGCTTGCACCATGCGGTCAATGGAGCGCTCATGCGCATCCACGGAGGTGCCGCCGGAGGTGTCAGTCACCACATACACTTCAAAACCCTCTTCCAGCGCCATCAGGGCTGGGAAAGTCAGGCAAACTTCCGTCCACAGTGCGGAGATAATCAGTTTTTTACGCCCGGTCGCTTTGACGGCTTTCACAAAAGCAGCGTCTTCCCAGGAGTTCATTGAAGTACGTTCAATAGGCTTCACATCAGGGTGCACAGCCAATAATTCAGGCCAAATATAACCACTAAAACTTTTTGTTTCGACAGAGGTATAAATTACCGGAACATTAAATATCTTCCCGGCCTTAGCGAGCGCTACGGTATTATTTTTTAAAGTTTGACGGTCGATATTGGCTACGCCAAAAGACATTTGTGGCTGATGATCAATAAAAATAAGCGTAGAGTTTTGCGGGTCAATCAGTTCCCTAATAGACATAACATACCTTCTCAATCAATAAGTTAAAAGGTTACGGCTTTAAGTCGCCGTCAGCAATTGGATCCTGAATCAGAAAGCTTGTTGAGTATAGCGGGAAATTTCTAACGAGTTATTAAAGAAAACTGACCATCCGGTGACACTAATAATTCAGCCGCGTAATATTCCCCAGCAAACATCAAAAAAATGCGCAGGTTATATCTAATTTATTCACTAGCATTGTGTTTAGGCATTCGGTACAACGTAGGGGATTATTTTTTTGGATATTTTTCTCTTATGCGTATCAATCTGGACGTCCTGCTTATTCTCGATGCCCTCGACAAACACGGCTCCTTTGCCGCCGCTGCCGAATCCCTGTTTAAAACGTCCGCAGCCCTTAGCTATATGATTCAGAAGCTGGAAAATGATCTCGGCATCACCCTGCTTGACCGTTCCGGCCATCGGGCGAAATTTACCGATACCGGGCGCATGATGCTTGAAAAGGGACGTTTGCTGCTGGATGCGGCTAAAGATCTGGAAAAGCAGGCGCTACAACTCAGCGCCGGCTGGGAAAAAGAGCTAGCGATTGCGCTTGATGACTCTTTTCCTTTTGCGGCGCTGGTGCCCATCATTAAGGATTTTTATGCGCTGCATAAACAAACGCGGCTTAACTTCTCACATCATACCCTCGCCGGTTCATGGGAGGAGCTCACCCACAACGGTGCTGATATTATTCTCGGCGCCATCAATGAACCGCCTACCTCTGCGGCCTGGTCGTACAAAATGCTGGGCACGATGGATAACGTCTTTGTCGTAGCGCCCGATCATCCGCTGGCCAGCGCGTCGGAAGATTTAACCAACGAGCAGTTGTGCCTGCACAGAGCCATTGTCATCAGCGACAGCGCCCGTTTCTGTCATCCTTTAAAATCCAACCTGATGGATGAACAGCCACAAACCCGCGTCGATGATTTTCACAGTAAAGTCACGCTCCTGCGCGCAGGAGTTGGCTGTGGTTTTCTACCGCGCCATATTGCCAGCCCACTGCTGGCAACGGGCGAACTGGTCGAAAAATCGGTAATTTCATTTCGCCAGACCGACGTCGCCTATATGGCATGGCGTAATGGTCACGATGGGCTAGCGCAGCGCTGGTGGCGTGAAACGTTGCTAACCAGCACCGCGATAACCGGTCTTTATCAGTGACTTTTCCATACCGTGGCGGAGATAGCAGGCAAAGTCAGCACTCCCTCCGCCAACTGCCCTGCCCCCTCCATGCGCTGCCATTCCACGTCCAGCAGCGGTGATTCAGGTAGCACCACCGCACAGGCTTCGCGGCGGTTAATCGCCACCATCACCCGCTGTGCGCCTAGTACGCGCAGGAATACCACCACATCACCTTCGGCATACAGCACTTCACAGCCGCCCAGACGTAATGCCGGTGTGGTTTTACGTAGCACCGCTAGACGCTGATAAAGCGCCAACAGTGCACGGTCCTGCTTTTTCTCATCCCACGGGAATGGCTTGCGGCAGAAGGGATCGTTATCCCCATCCAGCCCCACTTCATCGCCGTAATAGATGCACGGGACGCCAGGCCAGCTGAATAGCCAGACCACCGCCAGCGGCAGACGTGCCGCATCGCGGCCCAGCAGTGATTTAAAACGCGCGGTATCGTGGCTGTCGAGTTGATTAAACATCCGCAGCTGCTGTTGATGCGACAGTCCGGCGCGATAATCTTCCATCCATGCAATACAGGTTTGCGCATCGATTTTCTGCGGATCGTAGGAGATATCGGTGTTCGCGAGAAAGCCCCACAGCGGGAAGGTAAAACCACGGTAGTTCATCGCCGCGTCCTCCGCATCCTGCTGCAACCACTGCCTGGCATCGCCAAAGTGTTCGCCGAAGACGAAAGCATCCGCGCGTTCGTCTTTCGCCGCCTGCGTAATCCCCGCCACATGATGGAGATTATTCTTCGCCCCGCCCGCTTCACCAAGCATATGCACCACGTCCAGCCGCCAGCCGTCCATATTCCAGGGTGCTTTTAGCCAGTGACGAACGATGCTGTCTTCGCTGCGATAAATTTCATTCACCAACGCCTCAGACTGGAAGTCGAGCTTCGGCAAGCTGGAGTAACCCAGCCAGTCCAGCGCTTTGCCATCATCAGAGAAACTGTAGCGATCGCGCCACGGCGATGCCGGATGATGACAGGCACCGTCGCTACCGCGATGATGGCGGTCAAACCACGCGTGGGTATCGCCGCTGTGATTGAATACGCCATCGAGGATCATCCGCATCCCCTCTCGCTGAGTATTGTGGCGTAAACGCAGCAGTGCCTCGTTGCCGCCAAACTGCGGATCAACCTGGCGATAATCTTCGGTGTCGTATTTGTGTACGCTGGGTGCGGTGAAAACCGGGTTCAGGTACAGCGCGGTAATACCCAGTTCCTTCAGGTACGGGAGTTTGGCGCTGATACCGTCAAGATCGCCACCATAGAAGGTTGAGCCGCCCGCCTCTCCGGTTAGCGGTTCATCCCACTCCCGGCGAATAATCTCGTGCCCGGCGGCATGGTGGTGATAGACCTTATCCTGCCCTTCGCCGCGCGTCTGACTACGGGCAAAACGGTCAGGGAAAATTTGATAGAAAATCTGCTCAGTTACCCACTGGGGGCCGTTATCCACGCAGTCATAAGCAAACATTTCCAGCTTGGCGGGCGGGAAAGCACTCATCCCTTTTGGCGAAAACCACTGCTGGCGGTCTGCCCACAACAGCTTAAACGCATAGCGTCGACGCGGTTGCCCTTCCTGCAACGTAATCTCCCCACGCCATTGCACCACGTCAGGCGCCGGTGATTTACCACTGCGGCGCATCGGCAGCGCCATCTCTTCGTTATCCACTTCCGCGCGCAAGGTAACCCGCTGTGGCAGGTCATCACCGCGCAGCCAAAGGGTTATTATTAATTTTTCCTGCTGCTGTTTTATAAAGGGTGCAACAGGCAGGTGCCAGGCGTTTAACATCGTCTATCCCCTATTTTCAAAATGTGCCCACCTTGCCACACGGACATTTCACCCTACTCATCTTTTAGGCTTTTTTGTAGGGAGGAGGACGGGGGCGCAGATTTCAGGCATAAAAAAACCCGGCGTAAACCGGGTTTTCACGAAACAACGCAGCAATTAGCTGCGACGACGCGTTTTAAACATCCAGCCCACCAGCAACAGCAGGATCCACGCAAAGCCCACATACAGGGAGATTCGGGTGTCCGGATGATAACCAATCAGCGCGATAATAAAGACCAGGAACACCAGACCTACGGTAGTGGTTGCTACGCCGCCCGGTACTTTAAACTTCAGCGCCTTCACTTCATCAGCGGACAAACGACGGCGGAATGCTACCTGCGAGAGCAGGATCATAATCCACACCCAAACGGTGGCGAAAGTTGCCAGCGACGCAATCACCAGGAAGACGTTTTCCGGCATGATGTAGTTCAGGTACACCGCAAACAGCAGCGCGATCGTCATAACCGTGACCGTCACCCACGGAATACCGCGGCGTGAGGTTTTGGCAAAAAACTTAGGCGCACTACCCTGCTCGGCCATGCCATGCAGCATACGACCGACGCCAAAGACGTCTGCGTTGATTGCTGAGAGCGACGCCGTCAACACCACGAAGTTCAGGATGCTGGCGGCAAAGGTAATCCCCAGATGCTGGAAAGTCAGCACAAACGGGCTACCATCGGTACCCACCTGGTTCCATGGGTAGATGGACATAATGACGAACAGCGTACCAACATAGAACACCAGAATACGCATCGGTACGGAGTTAATGGCACGCGGAATAGACTCTTCAGGGTTCTTCGCTTCACCGGCGGTAATACCGATAATCTCAATACCGCCGTAGGCAAACATCACCATCTGTAGCGACATCACCATACCGATCCAGCCGTTACTGAAGAAGCCGCCGTTGCTCCACAGGTTATGAATCCCCGTAGGCTGCCCGCCGTTGCCAATACCCCAGATGATGATACCGAAACCGGCCAAAATCATGATGATAATGGTGGCTACTTTGAAGAAGGAGAACCAGAACTCCAGCTCGCCAAATACCTTGACGCTCATCAGGTTGACGGCGCAGATAATCAGCACCACGCTGAGTACCCATATCCAGTGCGGTACCGTCGGGAACCAGATGCCCATATAGATACCGAATGCTGTGACATCGGCAATGGCGACGATCAGGATCTCAAAACAGTAAGTCCAGCCGGTGATGTAGCCTGCCAGCGGCCCGAGGTTTTCCTGCGCGTAGCGAGAAAAAGAGCTGGCGGACGGGTTATGCACGGACATTTCGCCCAGCGCTCGCATAATAATATAAGCGGCCACGCCACCGATAATATAGGCCAGCAGCACGCTTGGCCCTGCCATTTTGATTGCGTCGGCGGAACCATAAAATAGCCCCGTACCAATTGCCGACCCGAGGGCCATAAAGCGGATGTGTCGGGCGCTTAGCCCGCGCTTCAGCTTGTTGTTTTCCATCGTTTCCAGTGCCATGTCAGACCCATCATCCCCGCGCTGCCCATAAAAGCCGCGCGAACAACTTAGGTTAAAGTACCCAAAATAAAAAACCACGGAACATCACGTCCCGTGGTTAAACACCGTTAAAGCGCCGTGCAGATTAATGCGCGCTTGATGTTACCTGGCGTCCTGCCATGCGATCCCAGATTACGGCCAGAATCGCCATCACGATTGTTGGCATCAACCATGCCAGACCTTGCTCCGCCATCGGTAAACGGGCAGTCCAACCCGGTAATACGTCAGCGAAAGCAGAGGCTTTGATAGCGTCAAGGATACCAAAAACCAGACTGATAAACATCGGTGGTGCAATCACGCGGCCGGAATTATGCCACCAATTGCGGGTAAAACTGAGTACTACAAGTGCGATACACGGCGGATAGATGGCCGTCAGCACCGGAATAGAGATTTGAATCAGGTGGCTCAGCCCCAGATTCGATACCGCCATCGAGAACAGACCGAGGATAAAGACCAGCGTGCGATAGGAGAACGGCAGGTACTGAGCAAAGAACTCCGCACATGCGCAGGTCAAGCCAACCGCGGTGACCAGACAAGCAATGAAGATCAGCGCCGCCAGCATGAAGCTACCCGCACCACCGAAGGTGTGCTGAACGTAAGCATGCAGAATAGCTGCACCGTTCGCGTTTTGGTCGACCAGCGTCGCGCTATCAGAACCCAGACGGAACAGCGCCAGGTACAGCAGCGTCAGGCCGACACCCGCCATCAGACCAGCCCAAATCGTGTAACGGGTCAGCAGACGTGCTTCGGTGACGCCACGAGAACGTGCAGCGTTAACGATAACAATACCGAAGACCATCGCGCCCAACGTATCCATGGTCAGATAGCCGTTAACGAAACCGTTTGAGAACGCAGCGGTTTCATAAGCATCCAGCGCATTACTGATAGGGCCGGCAGGCCAGATCACTGCGGCAACGGAGAGAATAATCAGCGCGAGAATTTTCAACGGTGCCAGGAAGTTACCCACGGTATCCAGCAATTTACCCGGATACAGCGAAACCAGAATCACCAGCGCAAAATAGATAACGCTGTAGATAAACAGCGGCAGTTCACCGCTACCGGTCAGCGGCGCAATACCGATTTCAAATGAGACAGTCGCGGTACGTGGTGTGGCAAACAGCGGGCCGACAGCGAGATAACACACGGTCGCCAGCAAAACGCCCGCCACTTTACCAATTGGCGTGCTGAGGCTATCGACGCCGCCACCCACTTTCGCCAGCGCTATCACGGTCAGCACCGGGAGACCAACAGCGGTAATCAGAAAGCCAAAGGCCGCGGTCCAAACGTGAGGGCCTGCCTGCAAGCCAACCATAGGAGGAAAAATGATGTTGCCTGCGCCAACAAACAACGCAAAGGTCATAAAGCCCAGAGCGATGATGTCACGCGATTTCAATTGATGGGTCATATGTAACTACAGCCTGTGGATGTGGTGTTGTAAAACGAAAATTTATCGCGCCAGCGCCTGTGGAATGATGCAGAGGAAACCAACGACAAACTTAGCGGGATATGCTCCCTTCGCGATGTAAAGAAGAATAGTTTTTTGATTTACCGCGAATTAACAGTCTGTTTGTGACTGCCAGGTGGGCAATTTAAACGCTTATAACGTTTTAAAGCAACACGGGATCGCAAAACCAGATGATTATATTGATAGTGAATTTACAGGCAGATTTTTAAACTGGATTTAAGAAAAACATCCGGCTAATCATGCGAACAAAAAACAACCAGACGTTCGTTAATCAGGCGACGCTTCATTGACTGCAAAGCAAACAGACCAGCCGAGGCTGGTCTGTGGAAAGTTAAGCTGACAAGCGTGGGATCACACGTCATTTTTGGCAATTAAACGTTCCGGCAGCAGGAAGCTAAAGCATGAACCTTTACCCAACTCACTGGTGATATCTAGCCGACTGTCGTGATGACTCACCGCATGTTTCACAATCGCCAGCCCTAACCCACTGCCGCCGGTTTGCCGCGAACGCGCTTTATCGACACGATAGAAGCGCTCGGTCAACCTCGGCAAATGTTCCGGCGAAATTCCCGGCCCATTATCAGACACGCTAAACAGCGCGCCGTGTGGTGCATGCTGCCAGCGCACGGTAATCAGCGTCCCTTCAGGGGTATGGTTAACGGCGTTATACACCAGATTCGACATCGCGCTGCGCAGTTGATCCTCATTGCCCAGCACTTTTAGCGACTCATCAATGTCGAAATGGAACTGATGTTGATGATGGCTTAGGGTCTGCGCTTCACGTTCCACCACCCGCAGCATCATCGGCACGTCAATTTTCTCATTGAGCGCCAGCACAGGGGATGCCTCAATTTTCGACAACGTCAGCAATTGCCTGACCAGCCCTTCCATCCGCTGAGTTTGCTCACGCATGGTATGCAACGCTTTCTCACGCACCGAGCCTTCCAGCGGCTGCTCCTGCATCATCTCAAGATAGCCTTGCAGCACCGTTAGCGGTGTGCGCAACTCATGGCTTACGTTCGCAAAGAAATTTCGCCGTGCGCCTTCCAGTTGATGCATTTGGGTAACGTCGCGCGCCACCATCAGCAACTGACGGTCGGTGTAGGGCATAATACGAATTTCCAGATGGCGGCCGCTATTGAGCACCAGGTGCAACGGCTTATGGAATTCACGCTTTTTAAGATGTTGGGTAAATTCAGGATAACGCAGCAGGTTTAAGATATTTTGCCCGCTATCGTCGGGCCAGCGAAGACCCAGCAACTGTTGGGCCAGGCCATTACACCAGAAAATCGCGCCTTCTTCAGTGGTCAGCACCACTGCATCGGGTAAAGATTCTGCGCCGCTGCGAAAACGCTTGATCAGATTACCCAGCTCACGGCGACGTTTCTTATTACGCAACTGCATCTGGTTGAGCCCATATAATAAAGGCTCCCAGCTACCGCGCCCCGGCGGTGGGGTCATACTTCTGTCAACCCACAGCCACCAGGACAATCGCAGTAAATTCCAGAAATGCCAGATAAGCAGCCCGGTCACTGCCGCCAGTAAAAACCACGGCAGATAACCGAATACCAGTCCCAGTACCACGGCCGGGAAGCAGCATAACAGCAGCTCCAAGACCAGCCTTTTCCATGACAGCCGTTCCAGCACGAGTCACACTCCAGTCAACAATTAGAAACGGGTGGAAAAACGATAACCCGTGCCGCGAACAGTTTGCACCATGCGGTCATGACCACTGTGTTCCAGCGCCTTGCGCAGGCGACGAATATGCACATCAACAGTCCTGTCTTCAACATAGACGTTAGTTCCCCAAACGTGGTTCAGCAGCTGTTCACGGCTGTAGACACGCTCCGGGTGTGTCATAAAGAAGTGCAGCAGTTTAAATTCAGTTGGCCCCATATCCAATGGGTTTTCACCGGTCATGACCCGGTGAGAGGTTGGGTCAAGGCTCAACCCCTGCATCTCAATCACCTCTTCCACCGCCATCGGTGAAATACGGCGCATAACGGCTTTGATGCGCGCCACTAGCTCTTTGGGTGAGAAGGGTTTGGTGATGTAATCATCAGCACCGGTTTCGAGGCCTCGCACGCGATCTTCTTCTTCGCCGCGAGCGGTCAGCATCACAACGGGAATATCTCGGGTCAGAGCCTCGCGTTTGATATGCTTTATAAATTGCAGCCCAGAACCGCCCGGTAACATCCAGTCGAGCAGAATCAGATCGGGCCAGGGTTCATTGAGTTTGTTGACAGCGCTGTCGTAATCTTCTGCTTCCACCGGCTGAAAACCGTTTTGCTCCAGAACGAAACAAACCATCTCACGGATAGGTGCTTCATCTTCAACGACCAGAATACGTCTTGCCATTATTTGCCCTGTTTTTAGACATCAGTATTATATACGGCGTCATTATGCGTCAGATTTATGACAGTTTTATGATAAACATGACCGTGAGATGAAAGCACTTCACCGTTTATGACACAGCACATAGACACTCATCGACCTGACCGTAGGTGAATGTTTATACTCAACTTTACGTCACTTTCCACGGAACCGCTATGCGCATTATCCACACATCGGACTGGCACCTTGGCCAGAACTTTTACAGCAAAAGCCGCGCCGCAGAACATCAAGCCTTCCTGCAATGGCTGCTTAACACCGCAAAATCGGAGCAGGTTGACGCCATTATTGTCGCCGGTGATATCTTCGATACCGGTTCGCCGCCGAGCTACGCGCGTGAGCTGTATAACCGATTTGTGGTCGATCTCCAGCAAACGGGCTGTCATCTGGTGGTACTGGCGGGTAACCATGATTCCGTCGCCACGCTGAATGAATCCCGGGATATCCTATCGTTCCTTAACACCACGGTAATTGCCAGCGCCGGTCATGCGCCCTTTATCTTAAATCTGCGCGACGGCACGCCTGGCGCAGTGTTTTGCCCGGTTCCGTTCTTGCGTCCGCGCGACATTATCACCAGCCAGGCGGGACTTTCCGGTCAGGAAAAACAACGCCAGGTGCTGGAAAGCATCACTGATTATTATCAGCAGCAGTATCAGCAAGCCTGCGAACTGCGTGATGACCGCACGCTGCCGATTATTGCCAGCGGCCATCTGACAACCGTCGGCGCCAGCAAAAGCGATGCGGTACGCGACATTTATATTGGCACACTGGATGCTTTTCCGGCACAAAACTTCCCACCTGCCGACTATATTGCGCTGGGACATATTCACCGGGCGCAGAAAATTGGTGGCAGCGAGCATATTCGCTACAGCGGCTCGCCTATCTCCCTGAGTTTTGATGAAACCGGCAAAAGCAAAAGCGTTAACCTTGTGAACTTCAGCGACGGCAAACTGGCTGAGGTCACGCCGCTCACCGTCCCGGTTACCCAACCGCTGGCGGTAATCAAAGGTGATTTTGACAGTATCAGCGCCCAGTTAGCCGAATGGCGTGATGCCGAAGCCGAACCGGCAACATGGATTGATATTGAGATCACCAGCGACGAATACCTTCACGACATTCAGCGCAAAATCCAAACGATCACCGATGACCTGCCGGTGGAGGTGCTTCTGGTGCGTCGCAGTCGCGAACAGCGCCAGCGTATTCTGGCAAGCCAGGAGCGTGAAACCCTGAGCGAGCTGAGCGTCGAAGAAGTTTTCCACCGCAGACTGGCGCTGGAAACGCTGGAGGAACCGCAACAACAGCGGTTGCAAACACTGTTCAATGAAACGCTCCACGGTCTTGGCGAGGAGGAACAGCTATGAAAATTCTCAGCCTACGCCTGAAAAACCTCAACTCACTCAAAGGTGAGTGGAAAATCGATTTCACCCAGGAGCCGTTCGTCAGCAACGGTCTGTTTGCCATCACCGGTCCAACAGGTGCCGGGAAAACCACACTGCTCGACGCCATCTGTCTGGCGCTCTACCACGAGACGCCGCGCCTCAACACGGTTTCGCAATCACAAAACGATCTGATGACCCGCGACACCGCCGAATGTCTGGCAGAGGTTGAGTTCGAAGTTCAGGGCGTTGCCTACCGCGCTTTCTGGAGCCAAAACCGCGCACGCAACCAGCCGGACGGCAACCTGCAAGCGCCGCGCGTTGAGCTGGCGCGTTGTGCCGATGGGCAAATTCTGGCCGATAAAGTCAAAGATAAGCTAGAGATGACCGCCTCTTTGAGCGGGCTGGATTATGGCCGCTTTACCCGCTCAATGTTGCTGTCACAAGGCCAGTTCGCCGCCTTCCTCAATGCCAAACCGAAAGAGCGCGCCGAACTGCTTGAAGAGCTCACCGGTACCGAAATTTACGGACAAATTTCCGCACAGGTCTTTGAAAAACATAAACAGGCGCGCGGGGAGTTAGACAAGCTTCAGGCGCAAGCCAGCGGCGTGGTGCTATTAAGCGAAGAGCAGCAACAGACGCTACAACAGAGTTTGCAGGCGCTTACTTGCGAAGAAAAACAGTGGCAACAGCAGCAGATTGTCGCGACACAACATCAACAGTGGCTGGCGCGCCAGGCTGAGTTGACCCAGGATGCGCAAAAAAATCAGCAGGCGCTGACTGAAACTCAGCACGCCCTTGAGGCGGCACAGCCTCAGCTAGCCGTTCTACAGCGCGCACAGCCCGCTGAGGCACTGCGTCCACGCTGGACGCAGATGCAGGAACAAGCTGCCACCGTGGCAAAAACTCACCAGCTTATAGAGCAAGTGAACACTCGCTTACATGATGCTAGCCACCTGCGCGACCGGATCCGTTACAGCGCAGAGCGCCAGAGCGCAACGTTACAGCGCACGCACAGTGAGTTACTGCAGTGGTTGCAAGATCATGACAACATTCAGCGCTGGCACGGTGAACTGACCGGCTGGCGCGGTGCCTTCGCCCAGCAGGCGCGGGATCGCGCGCAGCTACAAACTCATGAGCAACGGCTACGCGAACGGGAACAACAGTTGGCCCAATTGCCGCCATCCACCTTAACGTTGACCCAGGATGAAGTGGCCGAGCACGTTGCCCAGCATGCCGCGACGCGCCCTCTACGTCAGCAGCTTAGCCGCCTGTATCCACAGTTTATGCCGCTGCAAACGCGCCGCCAGCAGCTTATCGATGCCGGGCTTGTGCGCCAGCAGCAACTGGAAAAACTGACGACCGATCTCACTCAGCTTCGTCAGGTGTATAAAGACAAAAAGCAGCAGTTGAGCGATGTGAAGGCCATCTGTGAGCTTGAAGCGACGATTGTCCGCCTGGAAGCGGAACGTGCGCGTTTACAGCCGGGAGCACCTTGCCCACTGTGCGGTTCCACCAGCCACCCGGCGCTGGCGGAGTATCAGGCCCTGGTACCTGACGCCAATAAAGCCCGCCGCGATGCGCTGGAAAAAGAGGTCACTCGCCTGGCGGAAGACGGCGCAACCCTGCGCGCGCAACAAGAAGCGCTGCAAAAACAGCAGCAAAAAGAGAATGATGAGCTAGCATCACTTTCTCAGCAGGAGCAAGCACTTACATCACAATGGCAGGAAACCACACAGCGCCTGGCAATAACGTTACACCCCGCCGATGACATCAGCGGTTGGCTGACCGCCCAGGACGAGGCCGAACAGCAGCGCTATCAGCACAGTCAGCGGTTAACGATTGAGGGGCAGATCCGCGAGCTTCAGACGTCAAACAAACAGTTGAGTGACGAGCTGGCACAGCGTATTACAACGCTCAAGCAAGCGCTGACGGCTTATGACCTGACGCTGCCCGTCCCCGGTGAAGACGGCGCCTGGCTTGCCGCTCGCGAAGCGGAAATTCTGCGCTGGCAGCAACAGCAAAAACAAAGCCAGGAGATTCAGCAACAGTTGTCGCAGATCCAGCCACTGCTGGAGACGCTGCCAGTGGCGAAAATTCCCGATGACGGAGGCCAGACCAAACTTGATGGCTGGCAGCAGGTGCATAACGACTGCGTGTCGCTTGAGAGCCAGTTGCAGACGCTGCAACAGCAGAAAATTCAGGAAAATAAACGTTTAACGCAGGCTGAGCAGGACTTTAACCGAGCGCTGACCGATTCCCACTTTAGCAGCCGGGAAGACTTCCTGGCCGCACTGCTCGACGGCGATGAACGCCAGCGGCTGGAGCAACTCAAGCAATCGCTGGAGACGCAGCATCAGCAGCGTATGACGCTGACCGCTCAAGTGCAGGAAGCGCTGGCGCGTCATCTGACGCTGCGTCCGGAAAGTTTACAGGCTGAACTGACGCTCGACGAGGTGCAGGCTTTACTGCTACAACTCGCCCGCCAGCTCCGTGAAAACAGCGAACGTCAGGGCGAACTGCGCCAGCAGTTAAAGCAGGATGATGAGAATCGCCATCAGCAACAGTCGCTGCTGTTGGCTATTGAGAAAGCTAACGCCACCCTGGAAGACTGGGCGCATCTGAATGCGCTGATTGGCTCTAAAGAGGGTGATAAGTTCCGTAAGTTCGCGCAAGGGTTAACGCTGGATAATCTGGTGTGGCTGGCTAACGAACAGCTCAGCCGCCTGCACGGTCGCTACCTCCTCCAGCGTAAAGCCAGCGATGCGCTGGAGTTGGAAGTGGTCGATACCTGGCAGGCGGATGCCGTTCGCGATACCCGCACGCTGTCCGGGGGCGAAAGTTTCCTCGTCAGCCTTGCGCTGGCGCTGGCGCTGTCGGATCTGGTCAGCCATAAAACACGTATCGATTCACTGTTCCTGGATGAGGGCTTCGGCACTCTGGACAGTGAGACGCTAGACACGGCGCTTGACGCGCTGGATGCGCTGAATGCCAGCGGCAAGATTATTGGCGTGATTAGCCACGTTGAGGCGATGAAAGAGCGTATTCCGGTACAGATTAAGGTGAAGAAGATTAACGGGTTGGGGTATAGCCGGTTAGATAAAATATTTAGCGTAGAGTGATGTTTCCCTCACCCCGACCCTCTCCCAAAGGGAGAGGGAGAAAAGCGGCACCGCGCAGTTCCTTCTCCCCTGGATTAAGGTGACAAACAACGCCGAACAGTCCCTTCTCCCTCTGGGAGGGGGGGAAAAGCGGCACCGCGCAGTTCCTTCTCCCTTGGATTAAGGTGAAAAACAACGCCGAACAGTCCCCTCTCCCTCTGGGAGAGGGTTAGGGTGAGGGCCAAATCACGCGGGCCACAACCACGCGGCCCCGCGCACACCGCTGGAATCTCCATGCAGCGCTTTGCGAATCGGCGTTTCACACTCTGCGCCAAATACCCACGTTTTCACCAACGATGGCAACGTGTGATACAACCGCTCAACGTTGCTCATCCCGCCGCCTAATACAATCACGTCCGGGTCGAGGATATTAATCACGTGCGCCAGCGACTTCGCCACTCGCTGTTCGTAATGGCTGAACGCCTGCTCTGCCATTGCATCTCCCTGCGCGACCTTTTGCATAATCTCGCTACCTTTTAACGGCTGACCGCTTAATCGGTGATAATCCGTGGCAAACCCGGTACCGGAAATAAACGTTTCAATACAGCCCTGTTTACCGCAGTAGCACGGGACTTCCGCCCGATAACGCAACTCTTCATCATTCATCCACGGCAGCGGATTATGTCCCCACTCGCCCGCTGTGCCGTTACCGCCAATATGCACACGCCCGTTAATCGCCACGCCTGCACCACAACCGGTACCGATAATAACCGCGAACACCGTCTGTGCCCCTGCCGCCGTACCATCAACCGCTTCAGACACAGCAAGGCAATTGGCATCATTCGCCAGACGCACTTCCCGATTCAGGCGACGGCTCAAATCTTTGTCAAACGGCTGGCCGTTAAGCCAGGTCGAATTCGCGTTCTTAACCACGCCGGTATAGGGCGAAATCGAGCCTGGAATGCCCATTCCGACCGTGCCGGTTTGCCCGGTTGCCGCTTCAGCAAGAGAGACAAGATGGGCAATATTCTCAATAGTTTGCAGGTAGTCACGCGGTGTCGGCAAGCGGTGGCGATAAAGCTCCTCACCGGCGTCGGAAAGCGCAATCACTTCTGTCTTCGTGCCACCTAAATCGATCCCAATTCGCATTCATCGCTCCTGTTTAAATCAATGCAAGGTCAGAGACAATTCGTTATCATTGCCCGCTGATTTAACGATAACACCGTGGAAATTATCATGCTGTGGTTCAAAAATTTAATGGTTTATCGTCTTAGCCGTGACGTCTCCCTACGCGTGGAAGAGATGGAAAAACAGCTCGCTGAGATGACCTTCACCCCATGCGGCAGCCAGGATATGGCCAAAACCGGCTGGGTATCGCCAATGGGTTCACACAGCGATGCGCTGACGCATGAAGTCAATGGTCAGATCATCGTCTGTGCGCGTAAAGAAGAGAAGATCCTACCCTCCCCGGTGATTAAACAAGCGCTGGAAGCCAAGATCCAGAAGCTGGAAGCCGATCAGGGTCGCAAACTGAAGAAGACGGAAAAAGACTCCCTGAAGGACGAAGTGCTGCACTCTCTGCTGCCGCGCGCGTTCAGCCGCTTCAGCCAGACAATGATGTGGATCGACACCGTTAACGATCTGATCATGGTCGACTGCGCCAGCGCCAAAAAAGCGGAAGATACGCTGGCACTGCTGCGTAAAAGCCTCGGCTCGCTGCCGGTGGTTCCGCTGACGCTGGAGAATCCGATTGAACTGACCCTGACCGAATGGGTGCGTTCCGGCACGGCAGCACAGAGCTTCCAGCTGCTTGATGAAGCGGAACTCAAAGCGATCCTTGAAGATGGCGGCGTGATCCGCGCGAAGAAACAGGATCTGGTCTGCGATGAGATTGCCGTGCACATTGAAGCGGGCAAGCTGGTCACCAAACTGGCGCTCGACTGGCAGCAACGTATTCAATTCGTGATGTGCGACGACGGTTCGATCAAACGTCTGAAATTCTGTGACGAACTACGCGATCAGAACGAAGATATTGACCGTGACGATTACGCCCAGCGTTTCGATGCAGACTTTATCCTGATGACCGGCGAACTGGCAGCGTTAATTAAGAGCCTGGTCGAAGGGTTAGGCGGCGAAGCCCAGCGTTAAGCTTACGTTTCCCTTCCTGCCATAGCAGGAAGGGAATCTATTACAGATAGCGGCACAGATAAGAAGTGGGTTCGGCAACCTCAAGATTAAACTCGCTGTGGCCCGGCACGTTAAACACTTCCCCGGCGCTATAAACTTTCCATTCAATTTCACCCGGTAACAGCACATTCAGCGCGCCGCTAATCACGGTCATCTCTTCTGGCTGGGCGGTACCGAAGGTGTATTCGCCTTCTAACATCACGCCGACGCTAGCACGACCCGTGCTGCTGCTGGTAAAACCGATAGATTTCACTTTTCCTTCAAAATAATCGTTGCTCTGAAGCATAAACAGGCCCTTATTGTCTTATCGTAAAAAACCAATATAGGGTTGCGAACAGAAGCCTGTCACGCAAAATCATACGCTTAACACAATAATTCTGCGGCCAGCCTGGCGACCAGCACATTCGATAAGAGAACCGGAACATCCAGCGCTTTTTGTAGTAGATCCCGGTGGCGTTGGTGATAGCCAAGCGAATCCAGCACCAGGACGTCCGCCCCCTGCTCCAGCAGTGAACTGCCCGCTGAAATCAGATGTTCATCGCTATCGCGGACGGGGTTTGCTAGCGCGTAGTAAGGTGAGTTTGGCAACATCTGCCATTTTTCTTGCTGGGCACTTAAAATAGCTTCTACCGGAACAAGTACCCCGACCTGATGCCCTTCAACAATAGAAGCCACCAGTGGCGGAATAATCCGCTGAGGCTCTAACAGCATCGCATTACGTGCCACCATGCCACGCAGTTTGAACGTATTCAGTAAAAGAATGACGTCATAGGATTGATTATCAAGTACCTCGATCACCGCCTGCAGGCTGTGTTCGACTTTCAGACGAGAAACTTCGACAAACTGGTTGTCTTTTAACAGGACTAATAAGCGCTCTTCACCGGGTTCTGGTGCGTACTCTTCCATCACTTCCGCACGACTCATTTTCCCCAACAAGGTCATGTGGGTGATTTGATCTTCCCTGATGTGCTCGGTTAAAAGCGGCAATACTTCACTGACGGGCACTACCCCAATCGTTAGAATCGCCATCGTTGCACTCATGTTATCTACCTTGCCTCGCAATTGTTCACTTTACCAATAGCCACCTGGATGGATGAAAAATACCGCTCAAAAGCGTAGCAGCGGATCCTCCGGCCTGAATGTAAAGATTCCAGATATTTCCAGCACTCTCCTGATATAACTTAATTTTAACTTTTACATAACATTAATGATAAGTGATAAATGTGATTCATGCCCAAAATAGCCATGATTAAACTATGGCTATATCGGCAGTCAGGGCGGAAAGATAAGCGAGATTTGGCAAAAACAGGAGGTGCCCCCTGCTAGCTGGCGGTCACCAGAGACAGGGAGTTAAGGATAAGGGTCACCACTTCGTCAGGCGTCGCAGAGGCGTCAACGATATAGTGGGCCGTTTCACGGTACAGTGCATCACGCTGGGCCAGCACTTCGGCCACCTCTTCGCTTATCGGCTTACCGGTGAGCGTTGGACGCTGTTCCGCCTCAGGAAAAGCTTCCAGTCGACGGGCTAATACCGGCACCGGCGCATTCAGGTAGACCACAATGCCATTTTGCCGCATAAACTGGCGATTTTCCGCCGCGAGGATGATTCCGCCACCGGTGGCGACGACCATTCCCGGCTGCGTAACGGCGATCAAGGTTTGCGTTTCACGGGCGCGGAATCCCGGCCAGCCTTCTGCGGCCACAATATCTGCGACGCTCATACCTGATTGCTGCTGTAAGGCAAGGTCGGTATCCACAAAGCGGAAATTGCAGGCATGGGTAAGCGCTTGACCTATCGTTGTTTTTCCGCAGCCCCTGGCTCCGATAAGAAAAATAGGCTGTGTCATTACCTGGAATTCCCCCTGATGATGCGAATGTGCGGGACGAGCATTTGAAGCGTGGATCATATCACCAAACTAGTACACACGTAAGTGTAAACTTAAGATTACAAGAAGATCGCTTTAAGATATTTACCGCCATCTCAGGCTGATAATAACTCACCTCAAAGCGTAAAAAAAAGATGCCACATGGCGTTGCGCTAACAGTACATGAAACTATCTGGCTTTGACAAGCTGGATGACGCCGCAAAAGGTAACACACTCTGGTGACAAAAATCCTGTCAAGCGCGCTTCACCGCCAACAACCACTTATCCAGTTCTGCGGCAAACTGCTGGCGATCGCGCTGGGAAAGCGCACTGGGGCCGCCGGTCTGAATACCGCTGGAGCGCATAGTGTCCATAAAGTCGCGCAGGGTTAAGCGCTCGCGGATAGTTGCGTGGCTATAGCGCTCACCACGCGGGTTCAGCGCCGCACCGCCTTTTTCCAGCACTTCTGCGGCCAGCGGAATATCGGCAGTGACCACCAAATCCCCCGGCTGGCAAAGACGGACGATTTCATTATCGGCAACGTCAAAGCCCTGCGGCACGACCATGGCACGTATGTAGCGCGATGGCGGCACACGCAAATACTGGTTAGCCACCAGCACCAACTCAATCTGCGTACGGTCTGCGGCGCGATATAGCACCTCTTTAATCACATTAGGACACGCATCCGCATCCACCCAAATCGTCATCACGACTTCCTTTTACACGGGAACGTTAAGCGAGATTATACGGTAAGCCGCCGCGATGGCGTAATAAAGTGCACACCCGTTGAACCACACTCATAGCCCTTTACTGCAAATTGAGCGAATTTGCGTGTATAACAGTAAACTACGTATAAAAACCGACAGAGGGAGAGACGTGATGGAGAAGAAAATTGGCTTCATTGGCTGCGGAAATATGGGCAAAGCCATTCTTGGTGGCCTGATTGCTAGCGGCCAGGTACTTCCTGGACAGATTTGGGTCTATACCCCATCGCCGGATAAAGTCGCCGCACTGCGCGATGAGTATGGCATTAACGCTGCGCAAAGTGCGCAGGAAGTGGCACAGGTGGCGGATATCGTCTTTGGCGCGGTCAAACCCGGTATTATGGTGAAGGTTCTCAGTGAAATTGCCTCCAGTCTGAACAAAGACTCACTGGTGGTCTCCATTGCCGCTGGCGTGACTTTAGAGCAACTGGCTCGTGCGCTGGGCCATGACCGTAAGATTGTTCGTGCGATGCCGAATACCCCTTCCCTGGTGAACGCTGGGATGACCTCAGTCACCCCGAATGCGCTGGTCACGCCGGAAGATATTGCCGACGTATTGAATATTTTCCGCTGCTTTGGTGAAGCAGAAGAGATTGCCGAAGCCATGATCCACCCGGTTGTTGGCGTGAGCGGTTCCGCCCCGGCCTACGTGTTTATGTTTATTGAGGCGATGGCTGACGCCGCCGTGCTGGGCGGTATGCCGCGCAAGCAGGCTTATAAGTTTGCCGCGCAAGCGGTGATGGGCTCCGCGAAGATGGTGCTGGAAACCGGGAAACATCCGGGCGAATTGAAAGATATGGTCTGCTCACCGGGTGGCACCACCATTGAAGCCGTGCGGGTTCTTGAAGAGAAAGGCTTCCGTTCTGCCGTCATCGAAGCGATGACAAAATGTATGGAAAAATCTGAGAAGATGAGCAAGTCGTAAGCGCTGTGACCCGGCAATGGCGCCGGGTCAAACTGACTTACCATAGAAGGGAAATTAACTTTTCTTCAAACAGGTACTCATAAAGGTTTTACGCTCGTCGCCTTTTAAGGTCTTCTGAGCCGCCTGCGCGTTACAATCCTTCATCTTTTGTTGCTGTGGTGTCAGCGTTTTACCGTCGGCAGCAGCTCCTGCGCCTTTAAGGCAGGTACTCATATACGTTTTACGCTCATCACCTTTAAGCGTTTTGGCGGTCGCCTGTTGGTTACAGCTGCTCATACGCTGTTGCTGAGGGGTCAGGGTTTTCTCCGTCGCCGTCGCTGTCGTCGCCGCAGAAGCTGAAGCCGCAACAAACAGACCACACAGCAGAGTCACCATTAATGTTGTTTTCATTACACCATCCTTTCGTGAGAAGTCACCGTAAGTCTGGTCTCAGAAAGACATTAAAACAACCCGGCGTCGTGAATTCGCCGCCGGGTTAGCGTGATTACAACCCTAAAGCCGCTTTCATGGTGTAATACAGATCGGTTTGATCGGTAAGCCCCACCACGTTCGCCGCATGCGGGCCATAAGCCGCAATGCGCAGCTGTGTCCCGGTATGTTCCATCGACTCTTCTTCCGAGTTGCCGTAGCTCATCACCATCACCGCACCGTCTTTGGTATTCAGTGCCTGAGTCAGCCCCGGCGCTTTGCTATCCGGTGGGATGATCTGGCTGGAGTGAGCGTGGTCGGCGGTCACGATAACCAGGGTGTTGCCGTCTTTTTTGGCAAATTCCAGCGCCTTTTGCACCGCTTCATCCAGGTCGACCGTTTCACCAATCTGTCCACACGGATTGGCCGCATGATCCTGCTTGTCGATTGACGCCCCTTCCACCTGCAGGAAGAATCCTTTCTCATGGGTGCTCAGCAAGGTGATGGCCTTATCGGTCATCTGCGCCAGCGTTGGCACACTCTCATTACGTTTCGGATTTGGCGTACAGGTCACCGCCGCTTTATCGATATTACCGTGGTACGAGGCCTTTGGCCCTTCCCAGCGCACGGGCATATTACCGTCGGAGAACAGTCCCAGCAGCGGTTTATCCTGATTTGCCTGAGTGATAGCGGCAAGCGTTGTGGCATCGCTCACCAGTTGATACCCGCGCGCTTCGGCCTGCTCGCGCAATGTCTTGCCCTGCCATTCACCCGCCGTCGCCGCTTCAGCGAAGGTTTTCGCCCCACCGCCTAACGTGACATCAGCACGCGCATTGAGCAGCTGTTCGGTAATGGATCCCTTGCCGCCTTTTTCCAGCGCATTGGTTGGGCATTTTTCTGAGGTGACGCTTGGGCCATAACATTTGCGCGAAGTGACATGAGAAACCAGTGCCGCAGGCGTGGCGTCCTGCAGTTCTGCCGTCGAGACGTTACCGGTCGCCAGACCCGCTAATTTAGCCAGTTCGAGGATTGTCTGGTGGTCTTTTTCGTGGATATCCACCCCCAGCGCGCCATTATAGGTTTTCACCCCGGTGCTCCAGGCCGTTGCCGAAGCCGCTGAGTCAGTGACATAGTCCGGTTTACCGGTTTTTTTATCCAGCGCGTAGTGGGTGTACTGACCGGTCAGCGGCAGTGCATCAATCCCTTTAAAGAAACCACCAGCACCTTGTGCATAGTTACGCGCGGCGGTAATTTCCGAATCCCCCATCCCGTCACCAATCAGCAAAATAACGTTCTTTGCCTGCTTATTATTTAACGATGCGCGAATGGCCTCGGTTTGATCCGCAGATAAACGGCGAGCGCCGCCCTGCTGGGTTATATCCCCAAGCGCTGCGCGGTTATCGAGAACGGTCATATCGCTGTCGGCATGTGCAACTGACAGACTTAACAGAGGTAATATTGCGGCAAAAATTGCGCTGTATTTCACTTGAGATTCTCCATGTATAAATACCTAAAAAAGGAAACATGGAGACTGTAAGAAAAAAGCGTGACAGTTTAATGACAGCGCCAGAGGCTGTTTTACCTACTGATTTTCGTAGGTGAGAAATAACCGTTTAACATGGTTATATAATAATTCATTATTATGATCGACATCATGTTCCGCAGGTTCCAGCTTATTCAGCGTCGCCGCAATATTGCTCTCTAACGCTTGTTGGGATTCCTGCTTCATATGCTGCAAAAGCGTCGTAACCACCACTTCTAGCGCATCAACCCGAATGCGTAATGCATTGGCTTCATCTTCCTTCTCTGCCAGTTTCACCAGCAGTTCAGCAATGAAGTTTTTCATCGCACGTTATCCTTGTATGACAGATGGGCAGGGAGTCGGCCCCGAAATAAATAGACCGATAAGCACTCCGGTTCTATTCCCCTAAAGCAAGGGGGATAGAATTACAATATCCAGACAATTCTGCAATACCAACAGGTAAAAATATAATCCCCATGATTTTCATGGCATTGATTTCTTGAAAGGTCATCGAAACGTTTTGCTGGCAAAATATTGCTATTACTTATGGATAATAATGCTGACCAGAAGGAATAATGGTATCAACATTATTCCCTCCTTTTACGCAATATTACTGACGAACGGGTCGAGTCCGACGCAGCATCACCGCTAATTGCCACAGATTGATCAGGACAATCACCGCCGTCACAATAAAGACCCAACGGAATCCAGCCATCGCCGATACCGACGCGCCAATTAACGGCCCAATGACATTTCCCAGATACATAAACGACTGGTTGTAACCAAAAATGCGCCCGGTAACGCGCTCACTAATATATTTGAGCAACAGGGTTTGCACGGCAGGCAGCATTGCGCCATCGGCAAAGCCAAGAATAAATCGCAGAATGCCAAGCTGGAGCGGCGTGGTGACAAACGACATGGCGAAAAAGAGCACGACGGCAAAGACTAAGGTTCCGACTAAAATACGCGCGGTGCCAATACGATCGCCGAGTTTACCCAAACGAGGTGCCGACATCAGCGCGGAGACACCCGGTACGGCGGCAATCATGCCGCTTAAAAATGCAATATTGCCCGTGTCGGGCGACATCGACTGAATAAATAACGTCAGGATAGGGCTGATGGATCCATTGCAAAGCTGAATCACCATTGTCGTGACAAACAGACTTATCACAAGGCCTGGATAGGGCAGCGAGGCAAATACCGCTTTACCGCTGAGCTTCTCGCCTTTATTCAGCTGTGGTCGTGGCCCCTCTTTAATTAAGAATAGCGTGACCATAAAGCTGACCAGCAGCAGAAAGGCGGTGATAAAAAACACCATCCGCAGCCCAACATGGTCGGCAAGAAATCCCCCGAGCAACGGCCCACCAATCACCCCGGTAATCTGCGCAGTTGAGAGCGTGCTCAGCGCCCAGCCACTGCGTTCACGCGGCACCTGTGAGGCCACCAGCGCCATCGCATTGGGAATATAGCCGGAGGTTAACCCCATGATCGCGCGCAAGATAAACAGTTGCCAGACATTGGTCGCAAAGGCCTGCAGCAAAATCGCAATCGCCATTCCGAGCGAAGCCCGTAAGAGCATCAGTTTACGGCCTTTACGGTCAGCCAGGCTGCCCCACATCGGAGAGACCACCGCCGATACCAGGAAAGTGACGCTAAACGTTAAGCCTGACCACATTGAAAGTGATTCATGCGAGGTCACCCCCATCTGCGCAATATACAGGGGTAAAAACGGCAAAATTTGACTGATCGCCAGGCCGGTGAAAAAACAACCGAGCCAAACGGAAATAAGATTAACCTTCCAGGATTCCATCACGAGATATCGTAAATTCACTTTGCGGAAACAAGTCCACAGGTTAGCAAGTTGCCGTTTACGCGGTATTGTCAGAGATGCTTAATCCATTATTTCAGAATTTTATCGGTCACTTACGACTCATTCGTGATTTACATCACACAGTGACGGCATTAATGCAGTGAATTATGCTTATCCGTCGCACGTTAATCGTGCCATTCGATATGGAAAAGGCAGATGCGCTGCAATACCCGTGATATGTTATGTGCTTTGCATTTAGAACAGATGGAATAAGAAATGGCAAAGTTGCGGGTTGGCATTGTTTTTGGTGGAAAATCAGCGGAGCACGAAGTCTCCTTGCAGTCCGCGAAGAACATCGTAGAAGCGATTGATAAGACGCGTTTTGACGTCGTATTGTTGGGTATCGATAAGCAGGGGCAATGGCATATCAGCGATGCCCAGAACTACCTGTTTAATGCCGAGGATCCTGCCCGTATCGCATTACGTCCTTCCGACACCACCCTCGCCCATATTCCGGGCAAAGAACACCAGCAGATGATCGACGCTTCCAGCGGTAAACCCCTTGAAGCGATCGACGTTATCTTCCCGATTGTTCACGGCACACTGGGCGAAGACGGTTCCTTACAAGGCATGCTGCGAATGGCCAACCTGCCGTTTGTCGGCTCTGACGTGCTGGGCTCTGCCGCCTGTATGGATAAGGACGTCACCAAACGTCTGCTGCGCGATGCCGGGCTGTCGATTGCCCCCTTCGTCACCCTGACGCGCCGCAATCGCGACAGCTTTACTTTCGAAGCAATTAAAACCACGCTGGGGCTACCGCTGTTTGTGAAGCCGGCCAATCAGGGCTCTTCCGTCGGCGTCAGCAAGGTTAACGATGCCGCGCAATATCAACAAGCCGTGGCGCTGGCATTTGAGTTCGACCATAAAGTCGTGGTGGAACAAGGTATTCAGGGGCGTGAGATTGAGTGTGCGGTGCTGGGCAACGACTTCCCACAGGCCAGTACCTGCGGCGAGATTGTGCTGAACAGCGAATTCTACGCCTACGACACCAAGTACATTGATGACAATGGTGCGAAAGTGGTCGTTCCTGCGGCGATCTCCGCCGAGGTGAACGATAAAATCCGTCAGGTTGCTGTCGATGCTTACCAGACACTAGGCTGTTGCGGTATGGCGCGTGTTGACGTATTCCTGACGGCTGAAAACGACGTCGTGATTAATGAAATCAATACGTTGCCAGGCTTTACCAACATCAGCATGTATCCAAAACTGTGGCAAGCTAGCGGTCTGGATTACACCTCGCTGATTACCCGCTTGATTGAGTTGGCGCTAGAGCGTCATCAGGCGGATAAAGCGCTGAAAACGTCGATGAACGGTTAACAAACTCCCCGACGTCGCCGGGAAGCGAATTACGTTTCCTGGCGACGAATAATAAACCCAGCCAACCAGAAGCTAATAACCCAGGTCACCATCCCCACCGCATAAGTTTGCCAGCCTTTCGCCTCGAACCCGAGCAGGCCAACAATCCCGTTAAGAATAAAAATCAGACCGATAGCAAACGCGTAGTAGTGCCAATCACGGCGAATTTTGGCAGGCAGGTTCATAGCAACTCCTGAAGAAAAAAGTGATGATGCCATAAACCACCATCTGCGTCTGTGGTGTAAACAGCAATTAGCGAATGTTAAAAAATTTTCCACGGTGGGGGTGAAACCAGGACTATTCCTGCTCAAAATTTACCATAAATCCGATGTTTGCCCAGGCAGTCCAGTGCCACACTGACTCCAGTATCACGAAATCGTCTGTGTTCACGTTATCCTGGAGGTCTCAATGACCGATTTCACCTTATCAAAGCTCATGTTCAGCAAAAAAAAGGGGACGTCCTCCACCTCTGGCAATCTGGCCTATGCGCTTTTCGTTCTGCTCTGTTTTTCGGTGGGTGCGCAGCTGTTAACGCTGGTGCTGCATGCACCGGGCGTCTATGAACACCTGATGCAAATGCAGGACACCGGTCGTCCACGCGTGGAGATGGGTCTGGGTGTGGGAACGCTATTTGGCGTGGTGCCATTCCTGGCCGGATGCGCCATCCTGGGCATTGTTTCGCTGATGCGCCGTCTGCGTCATCACGATTAATTGAGTGCCATGCATTTAGCCCGACGTTCATCAACCCGTTTGGCAAACCATGCGGTGGTTAATTTACGGGTGATCTTCGGGCTTTCCAGTTGTATACCCGGCAACATCTCTCTTGCCAGCGGTTTCCCCGCTTTCTGCTCAGCAATTTTATAGACCCCTTTGTATAACGCGGTCTTTTCAAAGGCCAGGCTGTCGCCCTGACGAAGCTGACGGTGGATTTCAGCGTCACTCATCGATAACTTGCTTGCCAGTTTTCTGACCGCCGTTTCAGTACTGCCCGGTTTATCGCTCCCGTAAAGCACCACGTCACCGTCGAGTGCCAGTTTTACCCCAGTGGCTTTACTGACCGCATACTGGAATGCCGCATTGCGGCTGGCATACCAACCGGCGTTAAAATCAGCGAAACGATAAATAGGCGCGCTGTAATTAGCCGGGTAATTGAGCAGATGATAGGTGCCAAACCAGAGTCCCCCACGTAGCGTAAACACTTCCTGGCGAACGGTGCCATCCATCTTCCATGGATAGTTGTCCTGATGATCTTCGGCAAACGCAATACTGACCTGCATCGGGCCGCCGGTATGTACCGGATTCAGAGAGCCAAAGAGCTTTTGCCCCATCGGCACCATATCGATGAAATCGTCAAAGATGGCACTAAGCTGTTTTTCCGTTTTCACGTTATCCAGCCGCTCGCTATAGCTTTTGCCGTTCGGCGAATTGATTTTCAGCGCGGTGTGGACAAGAAAGACCGGGATATGCATTTTCTCAGCACGACGGTCAATTTCCTGCCAGGCAATTTTACTTAACCCAGGGACTGCCGGGTCGGCCCGATAGTTCGATTCCTGTTGTGCAACCGCCAGCACCGAACAGATATTCTCCTCGGTCGGTGCCAGCTTCTGGCTGTCAAAGGTTTTCGCCAGCGCCTGCGCCCAGGCCTCTTTATCCTTCACGCTGGCAGGCATTTTTTGCCGCACGACGCTTGCCACATCCACCGGTTTTTCCCCTGCTTTCATTTGTGGTGCCTGTTGGCTGGTACAGGCGCTTAAAAGCGCACCGGCCAACAACGCAAGGGGTAAAGAGCGGTAACGCGTTACGGCAATCGCCATGAGCTATCCTTATCAAAATAAACGGTTATCGCTTAGCTCTGCGGCTGAACGATTTCATCTTGTAGGTCTTTATTATCCAGTTCGCGTTCAAAGCTGCGCAGACGTTTGTAGATGGACATCAGTTCCACCAGCGTAGTCCAGGAGCTGATGAGATACTGGAAAGAGCCTCGCACTTGACCAAAGACGTTGGTTATCTGCGTCATCAGGCCGAGCGTAATGGTACCGGCGACAATCGATGGAAACAGCAGGAACAAACCGAAAACGTTATCCACCTGCAGGTACAGAATGCGGGCAATATTAAAATACATATAGTGGAAATAGAGACGGAAATAGTTCTGACGTACCGCGCTGAACAGTTCGCGCAACGTAGGCGGCGTGGCACGATTCGCGTCATCCTCACCGTAAACCAGCTCTTTACGATACGCAGCTTCAACGCGCTGATTCTTAAAATTCAAGCCAGGCAGTTTAATCCCTACCACCGCCAGCAGACCTGTCCCCATCAGCGACCAGACGATGGCTGCAATCACCAGACCATAAGGCACATGACCGATAATCGGTAGATTTGGGACGTGCGCGGAGAGCGTCACCAGCACAGGGAGGAATGCAATTAACGTCATAATCGCGTTAATAAAGCTGGTACCCATGTCTTCAAGCGTGGAGGCAAAACGCATGGTGTCTTCCTGCACACGCTGCGCGGCACCTTCAATATGGCGTAGCTGCTGCCAATGCGCGGTGTAGTATTCGTTCATTGCCGTGCGCCAGCGAAAGACATAGTGGCTGACAAAGAAGTTATTCAGTACGCCAATGACAACAGCAATTAATGCAATCCCGAGGAAAATGCCGATTTCCTGATAGAACTGGTTAATCGAAACTTTGTTCGGCGAGGCCAGCGCGGTTTGGATCAGGTCATAGAACGGTGCATACCAGGCGTTGATCGCAACCCCGACTTCCACCATAAACCAGGTCACAAAGATAATCAGTGCGGTACCAAGAATTGACCAGTATTGCCAGCGGTGCGGGCTGCGGATAAACCAGTAGCCAGCAAACAGCGCTACGCACACCAGGTAATAGGCATAAAAAACCAGATAGTTCAGTGACCAAAAGCGGCGTGCGCTAATCGGTACATCGTTGCCCGCTCCAGCAATATGCAGCAGCCAGCTACTGCCGCCCGCCTGCCAGAAAATAACGGCAACCAGTGCCCAAATAAACACCGAGAGAAAAAACGGCCCCGGTTTTGGGAAAAAAGACTTAAACATAGTGCTCTCCTGCTAACTTCTTATGGTTTTGTTTAGTGCTGTGACAACAGAATACCGCTACGGATCATTTTTACCGTAAAGAGGTATTAGGCAATGTTACCGGGCAATCAGACCGGAAAATGTCGGCAGAGTTCGCCGGGGTCTACATTTGTATCATACGCGTTGGATCACAAAAGCGTGTAATCAGCTGAATGAATAATCATCGCATTTACGCCCGGTTACGTTTTTCCCGCTATGATACCGTTTAATGGTGCTGCACCTGGTGCCGAATAGTTATATTTTTAGTATAAATACGCGTAACTCTCCCATTTCAATTCATGATGGATGCCTCCGTTGAAACGTAGTCTGCTTTTTTCTGCCGTGCTCTGCGCGGTGTCATTGACCTCGGTGCAGGCCGCTCAGCCTCTTACCACCCCCACGTTTGCATCCGATATCGTTGACCGGTATGCCAATCATATCTATTACGTTAGCGGCGCAACCGGTATGGCGCTGGTGGTCATTGATGGCAACCAGCGTGTATTCCGCAGCTTTGGCGAAACACGTCCCGGCAATAATGTCCATCCGCAGCTCGATTCAGTCATCCGTATCGCCTCACTCAGCAAGCTGATGACCAGCGAGATGCTGGTAAAATTACTCGATCAGGGTGTGGTGAAGCTAAACGATCCGTTGAGTAAATACGCCCCGGCAAACGCCCGTGTTCCAACGTATAACGGTACACCGATTACGCTGGTGAATCTGGCGACCCACACCAGCGCTCTGCCCCGCGAACAGCCCGGCGGTGCAGCACATCGTCCGGTCTTTGTCTGGCCGACTCAATCGCAGCGCTGGAGCTATCTCTCCACCGCCAAATTACGTGTGGCACCGGGTTCACAAGCGAGCTACTCCAACCTGGCTTTTGACCTACTGGCAGATGCGCTTGGAAATGCGGCGGGTAAACCCTATCCGAAGCTTTTTGAAGAACAGATTGCCCGTCCGTTGGGAATGAAAGACACCACCTTCACGCCTTCACCGGATCAATGCGGTCGTCTGATGGTGGCCGAAAAAGGTGCCAGCCCGTGTAACAACACGCTTGCGGCCATGGGCAGTGGTGGGGTCTATTCAACGCCAGGCGATATGATGCGCTGGATGCAGCAGTATCTTTCTTCTGATTTCTATCATCGTAGCAATCAGGCTGACCGTATGCAGACGCTGGTGTACAAACGTAGCCAGTTGACGCGGGTCATTGGAATGGACGTCCCCGGGCATGCCGATGCGCTGGGACTGGGTTGGGTCTACATGGCACCTAAGAACGGTCGTCCGGGCATTATTCAGAAAACGGGCGGTGGCGGTGGTTTCATTACGTACATGGCAATGATCCCACAGTCCAATGTCGGTGCATTTGTGGTTATTACCCGCTCGCCGCTCACACGCTTTGTGAATATGAGCGACGGTATCAATGATCTGGTCACCGAGCTGAGCGGTAATAAAGCCGCCATTATTCCAGCGTCTTAATAATCGTAAGGCAAACGCGTAATACCGACGAGTTTGCCTTTTTCCATTTTGATATAGTCACCTTTTCGCAATGCGGACAGCACTTCAGCAATGACCGAGCGCGAAATACGCGTCCGTTGCTGGATGAAATTCAACACGCCAATGCGGGTGCGGATACGTTCATCCCAGGCCATCATCATCAATAGCGTTGAGCGGATCTGGTGATAGTGATTGGTACCAATCAATTGTTTGTCCCGTAGCTCAAGCATTCGCGTCTGCCAGGTCATCCAATAAAAGGCTTCTCGCCACAAATGGTAGCGTTCAAGGCAATGCAAGGTATCTACGGCAGGCAGGTAATATCCCCGGCACTCGGTTTCAGCAATCAGCATATAGTCGTTCTTTATTTTATTGACTGCGGCGGCAAGACCAAAAATGGCAGGGTTTTGCACGATGCCATACAACATATTGCTCTCATTGCGATGTAGGGATACTGCGCCGTGCTGAATAACAATAGTAATATCGTTAAAAGCACCGTCAGGAGGAATAAACGCCTCACCCGCGGTCAGAGTGAATCGCGTCCCTTGTTGAGATAATTTTTTATCGAGAGTAAAAAACTCGCTGAGCGGTTTACTCAAATGCGGCATGCTATGCAATCCTTGCAAAAAATGCTCGTCATCATGACGAGCATTGATAAAAAGGAAAAACAGGGAAGTTGCCTTCCCTGTATCCAGGGGGGATTACCAGGTGTATTTCACACCGGCATTTGCCGCCCAATCCTGATCAACATCACCACCACCGACGTAGTTAACACCGGTGTAGGCGCTGAAGTTCTTGGTAAAGCTGAACTGGCTACCCGCGCCTACACGTACAGCGGAACCTTCAACGCCGTTATCAATGTTATCGCCATTGATGTTGGAGTCGTTGTTGGAATCGTCATAGACGTAAGCCAGTTTGAAGTAAGGCGTCATTGCCTGGTCACCGAAGTTGAAGGTGTAACCAGCATCAACACCCAGTTCGTAGCGCAGGCTATCGTAATCCTGATCGCCAACTTTCATGCTGTTGCTCAGGCGATAGCTATCACCTGACTGGAACAGACCAGAAACAGCACCATACGGCGTTACGTAACCCGCGTCGTTCAGTTTCAGGTCATAGCCCAGTTTCATACCAAAGCCCCATGCATCAGCAGTGGTATCGCCATCGACATAATCGCCGTTGCTCATAGTCGCGGTCAGGTCGTTGTTGAACCGGCTATAGCTCAAGTTGCTGTCGAAGAAGATGTTGTTTGCAAAGCGAGCAGAAGAGTAGATATAGGCAGACTGGCTGTCTTGATCCACCTGACCAGAACCGTCGCTCATGTCACCTTTAGCAAAGCCAGCAGCAGCACCGACGATCCAGTTAGCGTTGTTACCATCAACTTTAGTATCCAGACCTACCATGATGCCGTTAACGTCCTGATCGTAGCTGATCGTGCCGTTATCGCCATTGAAGCTACCACCGAAGTAGCTCACCCATGCACCACCATTGTCTTGCAGGCCATGACGGGCAGAGTTCAGACGGGTGTTCAAGGTATCCTGTTGCAGGTTCCAGACGTTGGTGTTAGCAGACGGAATGCTCAGTGCCATATTGGCGTAGTCGGTCAGCTCCATCTGGCGCAGAACAACGGTGTTACCTTCCTGCTGTGCCTGGTAGGTGTATGCACCCAGGTCAGCACGGTTAGCGGCACTGAAGGTCGCGGTAGAGTTAGCATCGTTGACATAGATAAGTTCTTTACCTTTGTAGTCAGAGATGCTGCCTTCACCCGTAGAGTTGTTGATGCGAACTTTGTAGTTACCAGATGCCGCGACAACGTTGTCAGCGGAGTCATCAACGCTGAATTCCTGATCGGAGTTAGTGGTGTTGCCGTTACCATTGACGGTCAGGTGACCATCTGAATTCATGGCAATAACACCATAACCGTAGGTCGCATTGGACTTGTCAGTTGTGTTGGTATGGCCGTTCACCAAGTCAGCATCTAACACATAGTCGCTGCTATTGATGTTGAATACGCCACCATTAGTCAGTTCCATGGTATCAGTGCCGAACGCATTGGCTTCATAAGCGCCCGCGCCGATGCTAAATTCACCGCCGTTAGATACGGTGATGGTGTTAGCGTACAGGTATGCCGTTTCGTTGTTCAGATCAACAGTAGAGTAAGAATCTACTGTCAGGTGATCGGTCGCAACCTGGCCACCAGAGCTCAGGTTCATTGCTGAACCGTTGGTCAGGGTGATGGAGTCAGACAACAGTGAAGAACCGTTTGCTACGTCAACCTGAGAACCGTTGTTTACGGTCAGGGTATCGATATTTGATGCATTAACGGTATTCCACTGAGAACCATTGTTCAGCGCAACGTTAAATACGCCGCTCTGGAAGGTCTGGTCATCAACAACGTTGCCCCACTTATCGTAGGTAGAGTTTGGTTCAAGGCTGTTCACCGCGACGTCATACATATCGGCAGTACCGATTTCGTTGTAGCTAAATACCGCAGCACCGGTCCACTTGCTACCGTTGTCCAGGGTGATGTTCAGCTCATCAACGTTCAGGCTATCATCTGCCCAGCCGCCGTTGGTGCTGAGGAAATCACCGTTGTCGTCATATTTACCGTTTGGATAGAAATTAGCATTCCAGGTACTAGAGAAAACAACATCACCGGTCAGCGTTGAATTGCTGAAAGCCACATTGTTTTTCATCGCATAGTTGGATGCGGAGCTGTCGTTGAAGGAGAGCGCAACATCGTTTGCGCTACCATCGCCATTGTAATCACTTGGCTCTTCAGAGTTGCCGTAGAAACCTGTATTTTCCAGCGGAGTGTAAGAGCCAGAGGTTACAGTGGAGTCAGTTACAACAATGTTGTTGTCCCAAGTATGGGCATCGGTGGTGTAATCCACATTAGAAGTATCGCCCTGTGACAGCGCAATACCTGCAACACGGGAGTTATCAGTAATATTAATATTACTTTCAACATCCAGAGTCACCGCAGAACCTAAATAAGCGTAGTCCGCCGTACGATAATCTTCTGATTTCGCTTTACCATCAGCGTCCAAATAGTTGTCGCTGAAATAGAAATATTCGTAATCATCATCAATGGTTGAATTAGCAACGTTCAGTGTGAATACGTCGCCATCATGCCATGTGTAATCAACGTCGGTGCCATTAGTCCAGCCGTAACCTTCGTGATCGTAAACTTTCTGAGAGGTAATCATACCGTGAATAGTTGAATTTTTAACAGTCAGCGTATTATCCGTGCTGTCCGTATAGTCATTATTCAGGTAGTAAGTTGAAAGAACACCGTTTACAACGTCGCCGTTGAAGTTATTGTCGTAGTCACCATCTGCCGCATTATCATAGACATAACCATAATATGAGACATAGTCGGTATGGTCAGCGTTTGTCCAATCGTTCCAGCTGAACGCAGTAGAGGCGTCATCATGATAGCCAAAGGTATCGTATGTGGTCGCATTTGCCTGAGAAGCGATAGCCAAAGTGCAGGCCAATGCTAATTGTGATACTACAAGTTTCTTTTTCCAGGAGTGCATTTGTCATCCCTCCTCGGGGACGTATATATGTTGATCCATCAATTAACAATGCAATAAGAATATTAATACTCTGCGAGCAGAATTATGCGACGTTCCTGGCAAATGGTTCAATTGTAGTTTAACAAAAGTTCGATTTAGTACTTTTTAAATAATATATTACGTTTTGGCAAGAAATATTAAACCATACAATACATGGAGTTACTTAAATGAATCAATAAATAACACCGTTATAAACATATAAACAAAGAGTGGTAAATTCATACCGCCGATGATTTTTTCCAGACTAAAAAAAGCATTACTAAAAAACATAAAAACACCACCAATAATTAAAACCAAAATACTCAGATAATATATACACATAATCTATTAAATTTTCTTTCGTATTAGTTTAATTAATCAACGATGAATACCGTGCCGGTTTTCAGTGAATTTCCCACTCGGGATGCCAATAGCATAACCACCACTTTAGTAAAACATTCGCCCCATGATTCAGTTACAATAACGGCCCTTGTTTCACAAACATCAGGCATACCATGACAGACTTAATCCATCGCCCCCGTCGCCTGCGCCAATCTCCCGCGCTGCGCGCTATGTTTGAAGAGACAACACTGAGCTTAAACGACCTGGTGTTGCCGATCTTTGTTGAAGAAGAAGTCAACGATTACAAAGCCATCGAGGCAATGCCCGGCGTAATGCGTATCCCAGAGAAACATCTGGCACGTGAAATAGAACGCATTGCCAATGCCGGTATCCGCTCGGTGATGACTTTTGGTATCTCTCACCATCTCGATAGCACCGGCAGCGATGCCTGGAAAGAAGACGGGCTGGTGGCGCGAATGTCACGTATCTGCAAGCAAACCGTACCGGAAATGATCGTCATGTCCGATACCTGCTTCTGCGAATACACCTCTCATGGCCACTGTGGCGTGTTGTGCGATCACGGGGTTGATAATGATTTGACCCTGGCAAACCTTGGCAAACAGGCTGTGGTTGCCGCTGCGGCAGGCGCAGACTTTATTGCACCTTCCGCCGCTATGGACGGTCAGGTACAGGCGATTCGCCAGGCGCTGGACGCGGCCGGTTTCACCGATACCGCCATCATGTCCTACTCCACCAAGTTTGCGTCATCCTTCTACGGCCCGTTCCGCGAAGCTGCGGGAACCGCACTGAAAGGCGATCGTAAGACCTATCAGATGAACCCGATGAACCGCCGCGAAGCGATTCGCGAGTCGCTGCTGGATGAAGCCCAGGGCGCAGACTGTCTGATGGTCAAACCGGCGGGCGCGTATCTGGATATCCTGCGTGATATTCGCGAACGCACTGAGTTGCCAATTGGCGCCTACCAGGTCAGCGGCGAGTACGCGATGATCAAGTTTGCCGCTCAGGCAGGTGCAATTGATGAAGAGAAAGTCGTGCTGGAAAGTCTGGGAGCTATCAAACGCGCAGGCGCAGACCTTATCTTTAGCTACTTCGCGCTTGATTTAGCCGAGAAGAAAATCCTGCGTTAATCTCATCGCATGTAGCCCGGCCAAGCGCAGCGCCGCCGGGAGCGGCTCGCTGCAAATCCCGGCGGCGCTGCGCTTGGCCGGGCTACCCCTCCCTCAAAACGTCACCGAACCGCCATACAACCGACACATCCCCCTTCTACTGTCACAGAAAGACACAGGAGGAGCCGCTATGTTTAGTCTCGACACTGTCATCGATGACCTGTGGCCTCATGCGAGGCCGACCCCGTGGCAAAAGAAAATCCTCAAAAGATTGATGCATGAGGAAGAGTTCCAACAATTCGCGGCGCGTCACTCCCATCTGAAGGGGCTGGATACGGTCGAACAGATACTCGAACATCTGAATATTCATTGCGCAATTCCAGTCCATTGTCTGGAACAGATCCCGGAACATGGCCCACTGGTTATTATCGCCAACCACCCTACCGGCACGCTTGATGGGCTGGCTTTGCTCTACGCCGTCTCCCGCGTCCGCCGCGATGTGAAAGTCGTGACCAACCGAATGCTGAACCACCTCGAACCGCTAAAATCGCTGTTTATTCCGGTCGATAATATCAATGGTCGCACGGCCAAATCTGCGCTACAGAAAATGGACAGCCAACTGCAAAGCGGCGGCGTGCTGATCTTCTTCCCTGCTGGCGAGGTCTCGCGGCTCACCCGTCGCGGTATTCGCGATAAAAAATGGCACTCCGGCTTTATTAAACTGGCCGCCAAATATCGCACACCGCTGCTGCCTGTCTGGATTGATGCCCGCAACAGCGCCCTGTTTTACGCCAGCGCGCTAATGTCGCCAAATCTGCCGCTGTTGCTATTGGTGCAGCAGATGTTCCGTCGTCGCAACGGAAATTTACCGGTGACAATAGGCCAGCAGATTGCCTGGTCATCCTGGTTTACCCCGCAGGCGACACCCCGTGAGATGGCCGATAAATGCTACCGTCACTTACAGTTACTGGCGAAAGGAGTGCCGGGAGTCTTTAAAACCGAGAGCGCCATTGCCCGCCCTGAACCTCGCGCGTTACTCAAGCGTGAACTCAATCAGGCGGAATGTCTGGGCCAAACGACGGACGGTAAGGTTATCTATCTGTGGCAACGTAATGGTCAAGAAGACGCGCCGCTGCTGCGCGAACTCGGACGTCTGCGAGAAGTCGCCTTCCGCGCCGTGGGCGAAGGCAGCGGCAAACGTCGTGACGTTGATTCCTATGATGACGACTACCTGCACCTGATCCTGTGGGATGAAGAGGATCTGGAAATCGTGGGCGCTTACCGTTTTATGCCCACCGCCATGCAGCGAGAAAAGCGCGGGCTTGCGGGGATCTACAGTGCCAGTCTGTTTCATTACGACGCGCGCATGGACGATATTCTCCAGCACGGTATCGAACTGGGACGCAGCTTTATTCAGCCGCGCTACTGGGGGCGTCGCGGGCTGGACTATCTGTGGTCAGGCATCGGCGCGTATCTGGCGCGTTATCCGCACTATCGCTACCTGTTCGGCCCGGTCTCTATTTCCGGTGGTTTACCGCCGGGGGCTCGAGATTTACTGGTCGCCTTCTACCGTTTGTGGTTCCCGGCAACGCACCCGCTGGCAGAATCGCGCCGCCCCTATCCGGCATCGTTGCCGGACGTGCTGGCGCAATTCGGCGGCGAGGATTATGGCGAAGATTTAATCCGTCTGAAATCGCTGCTCGGCAACCTCGGCTGCGGCATCCCCCCACTCTACAAACAGTATTCGGAAGTATGCGAGCCGGGCGGCGTGCAGTTTATCGATTTTGGCAGCGACCCGGATTTTAACAACTGCGTGGATGGCCTGGTGTTGGTGGATTTAACGTTTCTTAAAGCTAACCGTTATCAACGGTATATTGGGGTGCATTTAACTATCCCGCAATCAGCATAAATGCCTCACCAGCCAACAAATATGCCCGAATGTAGCCCGGCCAAGCGCAGCGCCGCCGGGACTATCCCGCAATCAGCATAAATGTCTCGCCAGCCAACAAATATACCCGAATGTAGCCCGGCCAAGCGCAGCGCCGCCGGGATCTCACCCAGCACGATAATAGGGTTTATCCCCCAGAATCGTCGCCCGATGCATAATCCGCCGCTGCGGCAGATAATCAGCATTCGCATAATGCTGCGTCACCCGATTATCCCAAATCGCCACATCATTCGGCTGCCAGCGCCAGCGCACCTGAAACTCCGGTTTGGTGATATGCGCAAACAGGAAGCTCAGCAGCGCCTCGCTCTCCTTCTCCGTGACATCGACAATTCGGGTGGTAAATCCTTCGTTGACGAACAGCGCCTGCTTACCGCTTACCGGATGGGTTCGCACCACCGGATGCAGTAACGGCGGGTTCTTCGCCACCGCGTCCAGCCAGCGCTGATGCTCTTCTTCGGTTTTACGGTACTTGTATTCCTGGAATGATTTACGGAAATCATGTTCAGCATGCAGACCGTTCAGTAGCGCTTTAAACGGCTCGGAGAGCGCATCATAGGCCGCAATACCGCTGGTCCACAGCGTATCCCCGCCGGTTGATGGCAGCTCTTTCGCCGCCAGAATCGCCCCAGCGGGTGGCGTGTCGATAAAGGTCACGTCGGTATGCCAGTTGTCGTTATCCGGCGGGTTATCGTCATGGGTATCCAGCACGATAATTTCTTCCACGCCCGGAGCATGCGGGTAAACCGGGTGGATGTGCAGGTCGCCAAAACGCAACGCCAGCGCGCGCTGCTGCTCCGGGGAAATCAGTTGTTCGCGCAGGAACACCACCTGATGACGCAACACCGCGTGATACAGCTGTTCAAACTGGTTATCGCTCAGTGGGCGGGTAAGATCCGCACCGCTTATCTGCGCACCGATATACGGCCCCAGCGGGGTAATGGCCAGACGTTCACTCATTGTACTTCTCCATGCCAGGGGGTCAGACGGCGCTGTAGCGCACGCAGCCCTAATTCCAGACCAAAAGCGATAATCGCGATCACCGCAATCCCTGCCAGCACCACGTCAGTGGCTAAAAACTCCCCGGCGGATTGCACCATAAAACCTAACCCCCGGGTGGCAGCGATAAGCTCAGCGGCCACCAGCGTTGACCAGCCCACTCCTAAGCCGATGCGCAGCCCGGTTAAAATCTCCGGCAGCGCGCCGGGTAAAATCACCAGCCACAATACCTGTGCTCGATTCGCCCCCAACGACTGGGCCGCGCGGATCCGCACCTGCTGAGCACTTTTCACTCCCGCCAGCGCCGACATAGCGACAGGTGCAAAAATCGCCAGATAAATCAGCAAGATCTTCGAGGTCTCACCAATACCAAACCAGATAACCATCAGCGGCAGATAGGCCAGCGGCGGCACCGGGCGGTATAGTTCGATCAACGGGTCGAGGATCCCGCGCACCGTCGGGCTTAATCCCATGGCAATGCCTACGGGGATCCCGACGATCGTCGCCGCCAGCAGTGCCACGACGATCCTGCCAAGACTTGCCGCCAGATGCTGCCACAACGTGGCATCCATAAACCCTTGCGCGCTGGCAATGGTCAGCAGTTTTTGCAGCACCTGTCCAGGTGCGGGCAGAAACAAGGGATTGATAAGCGCTGCCGCCGTCACTGCCCACCAGATAGCCAGCAGCACTGCAAGCGTTGTCAGACTCAGCGTCAGATGACGGGAGAGCGGCCAGCGCAGCTTGAGCGTGCGCTGGCGCGGTTTGTCGTTAATCACCACGCTCATGAGAAGGCCTCCCGTTGTTCAAACACCCGGCTCAGCACGTACTCGCGCTGTTCAATAAAGCGGGGGTCGGATTTAATGCTGCGGCAATCTTCCCCGGCAATAAAGCGACGGGCGAAGTCAAGCGGCAAGCGCTCCAGCACCCGTCCCGGCCCCGGCGACAGCAGTACCAATTCGGTCGCCATAAAAATGGCTTCCTCGATGTCGTGGGTAATCAGTAGCACCTTTTTGCCCGTTTCGTGCCACAGTTTCAGCAGCAGAGTCTGCATCTGCTCGCGGGTAAAAGCATCGAGCGCGCCAAAGGGCTCATCCAGCAGCAGCAACTGCGGATTAGCCGCCAACGCGCGAGCAATACCCACTCGCTGGCGCTGGCCGCCGGAAAGTTGCCAGATAAACCGCTTTTCAGCCCCCTCCAGCCCCACCTTTTTCAGCATCTGCGCCGCGATGTCCCGGCGCTCCGCTTTATTCACACCGGCAAGCTGTAAGCCCAGCGCCACGTTGTCCTGCACATTACGCCACGGCAACAGCCCTTCATTCTGGAAGACCACGCCGCGATCGGCCCCCGGGCCTTCAACACGCTTACCGTCAAGAGTGATGCTGCCGTGCTGATAAGACACAAATCCGGCCACCAGGTTCAGCAGGGTGGTTTTGCCACACCCGGACGGCCCGAGCACCACCAGCAGTTCACCGCTGTCCAGCGTGAGATTGATATCCGCCAGCACTGGTTTACCGCCGTAGTCGGCAAAAAGATGCGAGATTTGCAGCATCACGGCCCCCTTATTTCACAAAACGGTCGGTGACATACTGGCTGTAGTCGGTTGCCACATCCGGCACTTTGCCCTGCTCTTTGAGGAACTGTGCGGTATCGACAATCGCTTTGTTAACCGGGCCATTCAGCGCCTGCGCCTGCTGCTCGGCGGTGAGATAGGTATTGCCTTTCACCAGCCCCGGCACGTCCGCTTCAGGTACGCCGCTCAGGCGTGACAGCTTGCTGATGTTCTCTGGCTGCGCCAGCCATTTATCCGGGTTATCGATATAACCCCGTTGGGCATCAATGGCGCTTTTAGCGAAGGCTTTTACCACCTCAGGATGTTTTTCCGCGAAGTCTTTACGCACCACCCAAACGTCCAGCGTTGGCGCGCCCCACTCACCGACTTTCGCCGAGTCGGTCAGCACGGTGCCGTCTTTTTCCAGCTCATTAACCGCTGGCGCCCAGACATAAGCCCCGTCGATATCCCCACGCTGCCAGGCGGCGATAATCGCCGGTGGCTGGAGGTTAAGAATCTGTACCTGACCGGGCTTAATGCCCCAGTGTTTTAGCGCAGCCAGCAGGCTGTAGTGAGTGGTCGAGATGAACGGCACAGCGATGCGTTTACCGATTAAATCTTCCGGTTTGGTGATGGCTTTTTTCACCACCAGCGCTTCGGAATTACCTAACTGTGAGGCCAGCAGGAACACTTCAATCGGCACCTTTTGACTGGCGGCAACCGCCAGCGGGCTTGAACCGAGGTTACCAATCTGCACGTCGCCGGAGGCCAGCGCTCGCACGATGCTGGCGCCGCTATCAAACTTGCGCCAGTCCGGTTTAGCACCGCTTAATTTTTCGAAGGTGTTATCCGCCTGCGCCACCTTGGCCGGTTCGGCTGAGGTTTGGTAGGCGATAGTGACGTCCACGGCCTGAGCCTGGAAAGTTAACAGCGCCAGCGTGGCGGCGATAAGGGTGAAACGCGATGCGATTGCCATAATGTCCTGCTCCCATGTCTTGTTATGGGTGCAGTATTTCCGGCGCGGGGTATTTGATAAAGGAATTAAAAATGCTTGTTAATGCCAATTCGTTTTTAGAAAAAAAGTGGCAAAAGATAGTTGGGGGATGGGATTTCTCCCGGGTAAACCCGGCGGCGCTGCGGTACAAACCGGGAACATGGGTAACACTTTAGACCGGATACATGGGTAACAGTTATAACTGGCATAGAAGAGGAGACTCGCTATGCCCTGGACTGAGACCCGACCTATGCAACGTCTTGATTTTATC
>Ga0207655_1000221_pt1 | contig 96871 bp, 90 predicted proteins | sample KBSM44metaG_FD_184398 | JGI IMG/M metagenome (GOLD analysis project Ga0207655, IMG submission 184398) | Miscanthus rhizosphere microbial communities from Kellogg Biological Station, Michigan, USA - KBS M4-4 metaG (SPAdes) (version 2) | ecosystem: Host-associated > Plants > Roots > Rhizosphere >... | reverse complement strand
AACGAAAACGGCCGCTGTCAAATGGCAGCGGCCGTGGTGGAAAACTCACAAGGAAAGAGCGATCAGGCCAATGTCGAGTAATCGGTGTAACCGTTCGCATAGCCCTGCGGGCTGCTGCCAAAATAGGTGCTGGGGTCGGCGGCATTGAGAGGTAAATCGCTTTTCAATCGGTGAATAAGATCTGGATTGGCTAGCGTCATTTGCCCGTACGATTCAAGGTCTGCCAGACCGCTGGCGATGTCTTTCCCGACGTCTTCACGCGGCCGATCAGGTCGGTTCAGAATGAGCGCCTGATGCCAGAGCTTGCGCAGATCGTGCAAAAGCGCGTCGCCGCCGTAGTGAACAATATGCAGGTACGCGAGGCCGAGCTTATCGAGTTCGCCCACCAGATAACGATACAGATCGGGGCCCTCACCACCATGGTTGAGTCCCATCCCGCCGAATCCGGGCGACAGGCGAATACCCGTTCGATCCGCTCCAATTTCCTCCACCACAGCCTGTGCAACCTCGATGGCAAAACGTGCGCGGTTCTCCAGCGTACCGCCGTAGCGATCCGTACGCTGGTTGCTGCTGATCGCCAGGAACTGATGAATGAGGTAGGCGATGCCATGAATCTCCACACCGTCACCTCCGGCGTCCACTGCGCGGCGCGCAGCGTATCGGTACTCGTTGATCACCTGCGGGATTTCATCGAGGCCAAGGGCACGCGGCACTGGTATGTCCTTCATGCCTGACAAGGTAAAGATCCGCTCGCCAGGGGCGACGGCGGAGGGCGCCACACCTTGCCGATGATGGGGCGTGTTGAGCGGATGTGACATGCGCCCGGCATGCATCAGTTGAAAGAAGATGCGAGCGCCATGAGCGTGTACTGCGGCTGTAACTTCACGCCAGCCTGTCACGTGTGCATCCGTGTAGATGCCGGGTGTTGCGGGATATCCTTGGCCGTCGTCGGAAGGCTGGGTGCCTTCCGTGATGATCAGACCCACGCTTGCGCGCTGCGCGTAGTACTGGCCGGCAAGTGGTCCGGGCGAGCCGTCAATATTGGCGCGGGCTCGGGTCATCGGCGCCATGACAATGCGATTTTGAAGCAATGCGCCGCCAAGCATCGTAGGTGCGAACAGCTGATTCATGCCTTCAACTCCATCTTCACGAGATTGGGGCCTGCCAGCGGGCCTGTCGGTGGCTGGAACAAATGACTGCCCGTTTCGATATCTCCCATGTCGGCGCCGAAGAACCCCAGGCGCTCGATCAGAGATGCGATCTCAGCCTTGGCAGCCGCATCCTCGCCTGCGTAGAACAGAATCCGTTGACCGCCTTCTTTTGTGGGCTCGGCCGCCAGATTCCAATAAGCGTGATGATTGAACGCCTTGACTAAACGGGCACCTTGGACCATTTGCGCGACCAGCGCTGAGGAGGCTTGACCACCGATATCGATGGCCGCAAAGGGCTGTTTCTGCAATGGGTTGGTTGTGTCCACCACGATGCGTCCTTCAAAGTTTGGCAGGCCCATGAGTGCCTCCTTCAACTGCCTCCAAGGAACCGCCACGAACACGATGTCCTTGGCAGCCGCGTCCTCACGTGTCCCGGCCTTGATCGAAGGACCCAGTTGCCTGACCTGCTCGTGGAGGGTTTCAGGTCCTCGGCTGTTGGCCAGTGTTGCTTCAATGTTCAAACGCGCGAGCTGCTGAGCGATTGCGCTGCCGATCTGTCCGGCGCCAATGATTCCGATGCTTTTCATATCTGCTCCTGTTTATCCTTCACTCGAAGCGGCAGGCTTCCTCGAAGGACAGCCGAGGGTCACGTGGGTACAGGCGCGCGTCATCGCCATAGCCGATGGTGAAAATGAAGTTTGCTTTCCATGACGTGCCGCTGAAAAAAGCCTCATCGATGATTGCGTTGTGGAAACCGGACATAGGGCACACATCCAGCCCCAGGCCGCGCGCTGCGATCATCAGGTATGCTCCCGTCAGCGAGCTGCTGCGGTAGGCAATCGACTCGGCAAAGGCTGCGTCAGCCTCGAACATCGGCTTGAAATTCATTCGAGGGAACAGGCGAGGTGCCTGGTCGAAGAACCTCGTATCCTGAGCCACGATGGCCGTCACAGGCGCCATCCGCACTTGCTCGGGGTTGCTGCCCATGCCCTCAAGCGCGGGGTAAAGCTTGCGTTTCCCTTCCTCGGAGCGGACAAAAACGATGCGGGCAGGCTGAAGGTTCCCGCTGGTAGGGCCCCATTTGGCCAGTTCGTAGAGTGCCTTGAGCGACTCGTCCGATACGGCTCTATCTGTCCAGTGGTGGTGAGACCGGGCATCTGTGAACAGTTGAGCCAGCACATCGTTGGTCATCGCAGAACGAATAGACATGGTGTTCTCCTCCAAACCTGTTATCGAATGTACCGGCGGTCCAGGCGACCTTCTTCGACCAGGCGTTTGCCGATGGTTTGGATGTGGGCTTCTCCGACCTTCAGCGCCTGCGGTGAGGTGTGAACCGAGTAATAGCCCAGGGCGAGATCGTGCTTGTGAGGTATGGCAGACCCCAGAATGAACTGGGTATCAGTCAAGGCCTCGAAGTGAACCGACTGACTGGAACGTTCGAACGCAACCAACTCTTCAGGGTGAAGCTCTTCACCGTTGGCCAGCAGCCCTCCTTCAACTGGTGATACCCAGAGCACCGTATGCCCCGTAGGCGAGACATAGGTCCACCGCTCTCCAGCCTTGAGTTTCACGGCCAGGAAATTCATAGGCGACGGGGTTTCGATTGCGCTGCTGACACTGCCGTAGCTGCCCAGCAGAACACGTGCCGGACCTGCGCTGACGATGTCTTCAGCCTTCTGAAAGGCAGAGCGTGTTGGCCCGAGTTCCGACTTGGGTGGCAGAGCAACCCAGAGCTGAAAGCCACGAACACGACCATGATCCTCATCGCCGACGCTGCCGCCGTGCCACATGCCTTTACCTGCCTGCATCCACTCGACGCCGCCGCTGGGCAGAACGACCGTGGTGCCATCCGGATCAATCAAGTCCATTCGCCCATCGATCAGATAGGACAACGTGGCAATCCCCGAATGTGGATGAAGGTCGCCCACGAAGGGCGGGCCCTGCATGTCGAAGAAATCCAGGAACACAAACGGTTTGAGGATCTGGCCGAAATCGGATGGGCTCATCAGGCGCACGGCAGGGCCGTTGCGTCGCCCATGGGTGCGATGAGTGATCTGACGCAGTTGCACAGTGGTTTTTTCAGCAGCGCGGGACATGGTCATCTCCTCGATCAGGCGGTTGTGTTGCGAGCGGTTTTCAGGGCATCCGACCACCAGAGCAGGTCGTCGATCATGCGTCCCGCCTGATCGTTCTGTGCCTGTAACGCGGCCTCGATTTCATCGGTTTTGCCCTGGAAATGGGCATAGATCGCCCCGACCGGGATATGCACTGCTGTACGAATCGATGCCATCTGAAGCTCGGTCGCGATTTCGCGCAGTTGCTGTACGGCGCGGGCGCCGCCCACGCTGCCCCAGCTCACGAAACCAATCGGCTTGCGATTCCACTCTGGGTAGACCCAGTCCAGCGCGTTCTTCAAAACAGCGGGCGGGCCAAAGTTGTATTCGGCCGTGGCCACCACGAATGCATCAGAGGTCGCAATCTGTTCAGTCCAGCGCCGAACATTTTCGTTTTCATACGCCGGACGGCCAGGAAAGCCAGGAAGCATGGCGCTGTCGAAGAAAGGCAGATCAAAATCGCGCAGGTCGAGCAATCGGACGTTCAGGCCTTCACGCTGTTCCAGATGGTGCTTGATCCAGTTGGCTGGGGCGCTGGAGAAGCGGCTGTCACGGGTGCTGCCGACGATGACGGAAACGGTGGTCATGGTGAGTCTCCTGAGGAAAAAGTGAGGCGCCTGTGCGCCATGGAGCCCACTCTAGGAAGTCTCCGATCATTCAGAAAGATGGGTTGATGAGATGCACTCGCTCAAAAATGATCGCAATGGAACAGGAGCCGGTGGCACGGGCCTCTGCATGAAAGATCGATCTGGCCTACTCAGGCTCGGTCTAGAATGTGCGGATATATCTCACTCATGCAGAAACGGCGGTAATCACGTGGACCTGAATGATGTCGCGCTTTTTGTTCAAGTCGTTCGAGCGGGGAGTTTCGCCGAAGCAGGGCGGCGCCTCGGCATGCCTCCCAGTACTGCCAGCAGGCGTGTGCAGCTATTGGAGGCCGCATTAGGTACACGGCTGATGCAGCGCACCACGCGGCGTTTGGTGTTGACCGATGCAGGGACCAACTTTTACGCCGAATCTGCCGATCAGATCGATGCGTTGCTGCGGGTTGCCGGTCAGGTGACTAATGATTCTGCTGAGATTGCTGGTCGCGTTCGGGTGGCTGCTCCTGTGGATTTTTTCAACTGGTTTCCGGCACAGGCGGTCGCGCAATTCATCGCTGAGCATCCGCGAGTACGTCTTGAGTTTGAGCTGGATGACGCGCGCGTCGATCTGCTGGGCGAAGGAATAGACGTTGCCATGCGCGGAGGTGATCGCGATCCATCGCTGTTCGCACGCAAACTGGGCACGAGTTATCAAACGATGGTGGCGAGCCCAGGCTACTTGGCGGCACATGGCGTACCGGCAGAGCCTGGCGATTTGAGCACCCATCAATGCATCACCTCACCGTCTCACGGTGGTCCTCGCACCACTTGGCGGCTGGGTGGTGTCGATAATCAAGCGGCGACCATCGAAGTGGACGGACCGTTTCAAGCCAATACGTCTTCTGCGCAGCTTGAAGCTGCACTGGCCGGATTGGGTATTGCGCTGCTGCCCATAGCACTCAGCGCTGCCCATATCGACGCAGGGCGATTGAAGGAAGTGCTCCCTGATTACACCTCAGGCGCAATAGGCGTGCATCTTGTCTATCACAGCCGCCGTCAACTGCCCCGTGCGGTATCCGCGTTTATCGAATTCGCAGCAACCACCATCAAGGAAATGGGGTTGATGGACGTCGGTCAGCGCAGCGAAAGGATCGTTTAACCTTCCGCTTGTGCGTCCGCTTTCGACCCATAGCGGACATTGACCTTTCGAGGAGGATCTCATAACTTCACCGGTGGTTGTCCATCCTCTCGTGAGCAAATGGATACAACCTTCGCCGTAATCGTCGGCATACTGGCTTGAGGCGGCATGCGCTTATGGTGTTGGCCTGTCGAAGGGGGATAAGTCCAGAACGCTAATCCTGCCACCAATGTTCTAAAAGAAGATTAGCCACTATTGAGTAAAAGATAGATGCTTAGAAAGCTTTGGCACGGTTGTTTCGGTTTTTAGGTGCCTCGTTTGAAGGCAACCATGATAAAGCGACAGTCTATTTCTTGAGTCGGGCTGCCAGAGCGGGGGACTCCTGGTCACAAAACAATCTGGGGTGCTGCTATTTGGCGGGGCGCGGAGTCGAAGTCGATACCAAACGAGCTATTGAGCTGTTTCTAGAGTCCGCTAAAAGCGATCAGGTCGAAGCCTATCTGAATCTCGGACAAATTTATTATGAAGGGAGGCATCTGTCGCGAAACGATTTTGAGTCATTCACATGGTTTGCAAAAGCAGCGGAATGCGGGGATCCTCGTGGAGAGTACCGCTCAGGCTTGATGTACTATGATGGCATAGGCGTTGAGCGCAACTTTGAGAAGTCGCTAGCATTATTGACTAGTGCTGAATCTAAGGGTATTGCTGTACAGAAGGATATAATTTTATTTTTAATAAATCATCTTGGTAAATAATCCCTTGGCGTCTGCTCCGTGAGCACAGCAGTTTCTAATGGGTGAGTAACGTAGATGTTTACGACTTCTGATCCTGCTGCGTCATGGACATATACCCTGTAGATCATGTATCCGGGGGACGTGAGGGAGGGGTCAACTGAGGTCACCCCTGTTACCGATGTTTTATTAATAGCACCTAGGCGTGAATGAACTGAATCACTGGCCCTAATATAGGCCTCGATCTTAGGCACATCTCGATTCTTTTGAAGGCTGAGCCGAAATGCCTCCGAACCGAGCACTGCAAGGAAACAAAACGCAACGGTGAGCTTTAGCGTCTTCCCTGTCAAAGGCTGGAGTCCTTGTGTCGATTTGGGCATAGGATGCCACATTCAGGGCTGATGGACAAAAATGTCCGATTCTGGCCGATAGTGGCATGTATGATGCCCGCATTGTAATGAAGTAAAGCTTTATGCTTGAACGTGTGGCAATTCTCTTGGCAATGTCCCTTGCGCCATTGACGTTTTCGTTCGCTTCCGAGGACTGCCCACCTCAAGAACAGGATTTGGAAGCCCTTAAAGCTCTGCTGATGAAAAATCCTGAGATATTGGCCAGACAAGAGGCCGGAGTTGCACGCCCTCGATTTCTTGCAGTAGTGGGGTATGCGGCCACATTGCCTGGTCTTGGTGATGACCCTGGCAGGTTGAAGTGCTTGATCCGTAGCGCATCTATAATGCCAATGCCGGGCACTTCGGATGTCCTATGCAGCGATGAAATTATTGGACTTCAACCTGTTGCTGCTCGATTTGCGGAGCGTTACAACCAAGTCCTCGCACGGGCTATGGATCTTAAGTGCCCTTGATCACCATACCGGCTGCCGGCCAGATCGCTGAACGTTAACTGAAGCCAGAGGCTGCTTCTGGCCGTTAGCTGCCGCTACGGATAAACGGCAAGTGTCCGCATGGCGCGTTGAGCTCGTATGGGGGCTCTACGGAGCCTTTCGGGGAGTGGACGGTAGCGGGGGCACTGAGCCGCGATCCCGAAAACTACGGGACGTTGCCTAGTCCAACATTGGATATGCTGTCGTAGCTAGTTTGGTTCAAAATTGGCTCTGGACGATCACGTCAGGGGATTGGAATGACTGCAAGGCATCATCATTTTCTCTCGCAATGCTATCTCCGTGGCTTCACCAATAACGGCAGTAAGAAATCAAACCTTAGGGTCATAAACGTCGCGGATTTGACCCACTTTGAAAACGAAGCCAAGGAATGTCGGCGGGATACGCGATTTCAACAGAATCGACGCTGAAGGCGTTGATCAGAACATCCTCGAAAAATCGCTGGCTGATTTTGAAGGGGAAGCCGCAACAGCGATAAAGGCCTTAGTCGAAGGGGAGAATTTCTTTGGGGAGACTCGGGAGATCGTCCTACATCTCATCGGACTGCTTGCTGTCCGGTCACCGCATCGGCGCGAGCAGATGCGTGCATTTCAAGCAAAGATCATCGGGCGAATGATGGATCTCAGCTTGGACTCGAAAGAGCGCTGGGATTCTCAAATCGAAGGTTTGCGGGCGAGTGGGGGAAAGGTCCTCGATAACGTCACTTACGAAGATGTAAAACGTTTCAATAAGAGCAAGGCATACACAATCGAGGTGGCGAGGGGGCATCACATTCGAGTGGAAATGAACTTGCTCCAAACCATTGTCCCTCTGCTTTCAGCGCGCAACTGGTCTCTGATTCGCTCCGATGATGGCATCGGTTCATTCATAACTACTGATCGTCCGGTCTTACTGGAGTTCGAGGAGCCTGAAAAGGTCCCGGCCTTCTACCGCAGATCTCCTGGCTTCGGCTTGGACAAAACTTACCTCTACTTCCCTGTTTCGAAGCATGTCTCTTTACTCGGGCAGTTTTCTGAGCGCCAGGCGGAGATGGGAGCGACACGTACTATTGTGGCGAGTCTCAACTCTGCAATGTTGGGGTCGGTTTACCGCCAGGTGTACGCTCCTGGCCTAGATTTTCCGGTGATGTCAGCCGAGGGCAAAGTCATAAGCGGGAAGGCGTTGGTCAGATGATGGAGGTTAGAAGCTGTTTTTATCGCGCTGTCCCCTACACGGACACGATCCGGAGCCACGATGGCGTTGTTCGTCAGCACGAATTCGAGCGTTTTCGGCGTTGCCATCTCGCAGTCCGCATTCAGTGTCAGGCTCTGTACCATTTCGGAAATTGCGCGTGTCTGCTTCTGGGCCGAGAGCTGCCGGTGCGAAGTAGCGGCAGCATCAGAGGGCGATTGTCGTGTGCGTTTCCAAAACCACGTAGTTCCACACTGCTCTCAAGCGTCGCTGGAGTTCATGGAGCATTCTCGCTGATACACTGCTTTTTGTTCTGACAATTGCCAATCGGCTGGAGTGAAATGGATATCAGAGAATTTTGCCTCGCTCATAAGTTTGATATGAGCAAGTGTTCGGTCGCGTCAGGCGGTGGTAGTTTTGGATTGGCTGACCTTGAGACCTCACCGGTCGAGTTTCTATCGCTGGCGGAGGACGATTTTGAACGGGGCGGATTGGCGGCTCTTGTCAACGCTACGGCCAATGCAAAACGTGCCATCGTCAGCCAGCTAGATCAATTGCTGACCTCTTTTGGCTATCCGTCATTCAGATGGAACGTGCCGAAGAAGATTGAACGTCTTAGGGCTTTGGGACTACTCGCGCCGAGTCTGCTGCGGAAAGTCGTAGATATGCGAAATGTTCTTGAGCATGAGTACGTAACTCCTGAGATTGGAAGCGTTGAAGAAGCGTTGGATATCGCGAGTCTCTTTGTGATGTCCGCATCGGCAATGTTCATTCCGTTTGAAGACGTCTTGGAGTTTTCACGTCCTGAATCAGGTGTGAGGGAAGGGGCGGTCACACATGTCACTGCGGGATTGAACCGAAAGGCTGGTAGGGTTTACTACACAGTTTACGCATACGAACCTGGCGAGTATGCGGGGCGTTGCGTTGGTCAGTGTGAGATCGAATCAGGGCATGTCTTGTTCGAAGCTATGGTTAAGCTTTCTGCATCGATGATGCTTCGATACAAGGTCAACCAAGCGCTCAGTGATTTTGAGAGAGCCGTTACGTAACCATGAATGCTCGTGAGATTGGGGCGGCGCCCTGAGTGGCAGGTACCGACCCAAAGCGGACGTTCGCGGGATCGAGCAGGAAGCAGATCGCTCCATGATTTCTCGGCTCTGGATCCTGTTGTAGGGATCTCAGAGCCGAGTCCCCGTCATGGATTACAAAACCGAAATGGGGTACTGAATGATCAGGCGGTTTTCGTCGAAGCTACTATTGCTGCCGTAGTTTCTGCGCAGAGTGGAGTTGCGCCAGCGAACCGTGAGAGATTTGAAAGTGCCGCTTTGAAAAACATACGCCAATTCCGATTCCCGCCCCCGATCCTCCCCATCGTCGACAGTGGCGGTGTGTACGTTGGTTCCCTTGATAAACCGGTTCATCATAGTGAGCCCCGGCACGCCCCATCCCGCGAAGTCGTAGTCATGACGGATCTGCCATGACCGTTCCTTCTCACCTTCGTAACTCCAGTTGTAGCTGTCGTTTGCGAGAGTGCCGCCGCTGGTTCCCGAGATACGCTGCCAGGCTGCTTCACCAGAGACGTGCTGGAGCCCAAGGTAAAATGTGTTCGCCCCTGTTTTGAGGGAGAACAGTCCCGAGAAGGTACGGTTGTTCTGTCCGCCAGCGAGTGCAGCCCCGTCATCATCGCCAATGAAGTAGCCGAGATTCGCACCCAAGGTCATATTGCCTAAAGGTTGGGTGTGTACGAGTTGGAAGTAGCTCTGGTGATAGATGTCCTCCAATTGCCCATACCAGGCACCCACCATGGTGCTCTTGTCGTTGAAAGTGTATTCGGCACCCGCAAAGTTGAAGTGATCGGACGAGATGGTGTTTTTGCCGTGCACCACGGTGCCAGCGGTATTCAGTGAAAGTTTCTCCATGCTGGCGTCGTTGCGCTGACTGTTACCCCTGAACTGGCCGGCATACAGCGTTACATCCGGTATCTCCCTGGATGTGATCTGAGCACCTTCCAGGGTTTGAGGCAGCGAGCGGCCATCGTCAGCTCGAACGATAGGAAGGACCGGCATCCATTCGCCGATCTTCAACTCGGTCTGCGAAACCTTCATCTTCCCAGCTACCGCAAGGCGACCGAAGTCGTCTGCTGGCCGATTACCGTCATGGGTCGGCAACAATTGGGTTCCGTACGTTCCGCGACCACCATCCAGTTTGATCGAGTACAGCCCGAGCGCATCCACACCGAATCCAACCGGGCCTGGAGTAAACCCAGATCGCACATCAAGGATGAAGCTCTGTGTCCATTCTTCGGCAACCCCGCGCTTCGTGGGTCCCGGAACGGCCTTGGCCGGTCCGTTATCGACAAAGTTGCGATTCATATAGAAATTGCGAAGCTTCAGGTTCGCCTGCGTGTCTTCGAAAAAGCCTTCTGCGAAAGCCGAGCCAGTGGAAGCGATGCCGCTGATGGTGACGGCCAGCAGACTATGGGTGTAACGAGAAAACTTGAGTTTCATTTTTATTGTTCCCAAGACTATGTGTGCGGGCAACTTACTCAGAGGCCGCGTTGTTGTTTTTATTTTTCAAACGGGCGCAGAAAAGCTTTCCGATATTTAAGTGCTCGGCTCTTTGAATTTTGTAAGGGGCTCGTTAGATGAATAACGAACCCATGATCAGCAAACGGTTTGAAGTCGATTGGTGCACAGGGTGAGTACTTCCTCGGCGTCCCTTTTCCACCAGTTCTCTTTTGAAAATATCTCTACTTCTACTGCCCCGGCGTATCCCGCCGCTTCAACGAGGCGCCGCAAATCTGGAAGATCAATGACCCCATCTCCCATCATGCCCCGGTCAAGGAGGACGTCCTGAGTGTCGTGAAGCCAGTCGCAGACGTGATAGGCCAGAATCCGTTTGGTCTTACCTGCCGATGCAATACCTTGAGCCAAGTCCGGATCCCACCAACAGTGATATGCATCAATGGCTACACCGAGATAGCCGCTCTGGTCAGGATCAATGTCGTCACACCACTGCAACGCTTGTCCCAGCGTGTTCAGCACCGACCGATTGGCAGCGTACACAGGGTGCAGGGGTTCAAGTGCTAGCGGAACGCCTACCGCTTTGGCGGTATCGAGCAATTCGGCCACAGCATCACGCACCTGGATTCGTGCACCTGCGAGGTCCTGGCTACCCACCGGAATACCGCCGACAACCATGACGAAGCAGCGCGCCTCCAATATGGCTGCGTCGTGAAGTGCCTTCTTGTTTGCCTCCACGTTCGCCTTGAACTCCGCTGGGCTCAGTGCAGGGATGCTGGTCGACCGGCAATAGCCGCTGACACTCAGCCCCGCGTCTTTGATTTGCCGGCTAATCGCATGAACATCGCAAGATTCGACCTCCCTGCGCCAAGGAGCGATAGATCCAAAACCTGCACGAGCAATGCGGTCCACGGTAACCTGCAGGGACTCCCTATGACCCAGAGTCGCCGTGTTGATTGAACAACGTTCGAGCTTGCCTTCCAGACTTTCCAGTATCTCTTTGGTCATGGCGGTTACTCGCTGATGCCATAGCTGGACATTACACGTTGAGCGCGACGTACGGCGTCGTCAGGATCACGCAGCAGGCCACTCTGATCAGCGAGGCGCAGGACTTCGGCCAAGTAGGTGGGCGGGCGCATGCCGTGATGACCACCGAGCATGAAGAAGTGATCCTGGAAACTGTTCAAGTAGGCCAGAAACACCACCCCGGTTTTGTAGTATTGGGTAGGGGCACGGAAGATATGCCGGGACAGCGCTAGGGTAGGATCGAGCAACGCATGGAAACGGTCAGTATCGCCTTTGCTCAGTGCCGCCAACGCCTGAGATGCGGCAGGTGCGATTGCGTCGAAAATGCCCAACAACGCATGCGAGAATCCGATTTCATCGCCCTTGATCAGCGTGGGATAGTTGAAGTCATCACCGGTGTACATCTTCACCGAGGCCGGAAGCCTGCGACGAAACTCGATTTCTTTCTGCGCATCGAGCAGCGAAATCTTGATGCCCTCTACTTTGGATTCATTGGCGCCAATGATGTCCAGGCAGACCGCAGATGCCTCACGGTAGTCAGGCGCCCCCCAGTATCCGGCAAGCTCCGGATCGAAGGCTTCTCCCAGCCAGTGCAAGATGACCGGCCGATCACACAGGGCCAATACTTCGCGATAGACGCGCTCATAGTCGCTGGAGGATTTGGCGACTTTTACCAAAGCGCGACTGGCCATCAGAATGATGCGGCTCCCGGTCTTCTGGATCGCTTCGATCTGCATCCCATAGGCGCGGATCACGTCGTCGCAGGATTGAGCGTCATTCGGACCCAGGTGATCAGTACCGCATCCAGACGCGATCAGCGCTCCTGGAATATCACTCGTTTCCTGCATTGTGCGAGAAACCAGTTGCAGTGCATTGGCCCAGGATAAACCCATTCCACGCTGCGCGGTGTCCATGGCTTCAGCGATGCCCAGTCCTTGCTCAAGCAGGTAGCGGCGATATTCCATAGTTCGCTGCCAGTCGATAGCGGCTGGTTGATTCAGCTCACCAGCTGCTAGGGGATTGGCCACAACGTGCGCTGCCGAGTAGACGATCCGGGAGAACGGCTGGGTGGGTTTCACTACGGGGATAGGGGTGCCCCGCAGTTGGTAGTTTTCGACGGAGCTGTTAAGCGATGGAAGTTTGATAGCAGGCATGATCGTTCTCAGTACTTGTTGACGAGGAGGCCACCATCCACACGGATGGCTTGACCGACGCTGTAGGGAAGGGATCCGGTCGCGAGACTACGGACAGCCACGGCCACATCTTCAGGGCGGCCCCAGCGTTGGATTGCCGTGAGCCCGCCTGCCATGAGTGCGTCGTAGCGCGACTTGGATGGCGCCGTCATTTCCGTCTCGATGAAGCCAGGCTGGACTTCGTAAACACTGATCCCTTCCTCCGCCAACCTGAGCGAAAACAGAGTGGTGGCCATCGACAATCCGGCTTTGGAGACGCAGTACTCACCACGCGCAGGAGATGCTGCAACGGCATTTGAGGACGTTATGGTGATGATTGAGCGAGGATGAGCGTTGGGGTCGCTATCGCGTTTCAATGCTGCCTTGGCAAAGGCCTGCATGAGGAAAAAGGTGCCACGGGTGTTGATCTGCAAGCAGCGGTCGTAGCTTTGCGGAGTCACATCCAAAAGATCTCCCCGCGACATGACCGAAACACCGGCATTGTTGACGAGGCAGTCCACCGGACCGAGTTCTTTTTCGACAGTTGCGAGCCATTGTTCATGGCTGCCGGTGTCGCTCAGGTCCGCGATGGAGGGGATAGCCTGCGCGCCTAGGTCTCGCAACATCACGACTACGTCGTCGAGTTCTGCGGATGTTTGGAAATCGTTCACCGCAATGTCAAAACCGGCCCTGGCCAGCTCCAGAGCGATAGCTTTACCGATGCCTCTTCGAGCGCCGGTCACGAGTGCTACGGGACGGCCCATTTCTGATTCTCCTTTCGCTCTGGAAGGTGCTGCCGTAAAGCTTGCAACGCCAGAGGCTCTTGTTTTTATTAAGTAACGATATGGTTCGGTATTTAATCTGTCGATTTTGTAGGTGTCAATGGCCAAAAGCCAAAAGCCAAAAGCCAAACGGCAGGAGGCAACACGCAGCCATTGAGGCTGCGCAGCTTGGGAAAGGGCTTAAATGGTACGGTCTAGACTGGGCGCAGGATGCCCATGATGGTTTCGATATTGAATTCGAGGCGAGCTTTCAGTGCTTCTTTGCTGGTGAAGTCGAAGCCGAAAATCACTTCGCCCGTGAACCGGTTGTTGAGGTAGTAAAACCCTATGGCGGCCAGTGTCAGATGGAGCTGACGGGGGTCTACTCCTGGGCGGAAATCACCGGATGCAACACCTCGGCTGAGGATGCGCTCCACCATGCCAACGAATCCGGAGTGCAGCTGCGTGAACAGTTTCGACTCCTTGATGTGGCGAGCACGGTGCAGGTTTTCGCTGTTGACCAGCGATATGAACTCGGGGTTTTTGAGGTAGTAATCCCACGTAAACGTCAGCAGCGTTCGAATGGCATCCACAGGCGGTAACGAGTCGAGATTCAGCTCGGCCTCAGCTGTTCGGATATCTGTCCAGGCGCCCTCAAGCACCCGCAGAAACAGTTGGTCTTTGCTCTCGAAGTACTCATAAATCATGCGTTTGTTGACGCCCGCTTCTTCAGCGATGGCTTCAATTCGCGCACCGCCAAGCCCTACACGTGCGAACACTTTTTTCGCAGCAGCCAGGATCATTGCCTGAGTTTTCTCAGGGTTCCGGTGACGCTTCTGCTGCCGTGCTGGTTTGTCCATTTTTGTGTTTTCTTCAGGTGCTACAACATCAGGCATCGCACGATCCTCAGCGATTTCTCATTTCAATCGAGCCACTACTGTACACCACAGCCCAAAGCATTAGGCGCTGCTATCGCACCAAACCGTTACTTGCTAACGATGGGTTCCTGCCACTCATCGTCATGATCCCGATCCCCTTGCAAACCCCGAAGACATGTGAAAGCATGAACTCAAGTAACGAACCGGTTCGGTTTTAGAAAAACAATTATTGCATCGGAGGTTCTGTGAAAAAGTGGATCAGCGCCAACTTGGCGGTCTCTGCCATTGAGGACAATGCAACCCTGACTCTGACCGGCTCAGGGGGTGGATTGCTGGAACCTGATGAGTTATTGCAGGCGCTTGAGCGTCGCTTTTTAAGTACAGGTCATCCTCGTAACCTAACCGTGGTGCACGCGTTGGGCATTGGCGACGGTGACGGCAGCGGCTTAGGTCGCTTGGCCCATGCCGGAATGGTTAAGCGTGTCATCGGTGGGCATTGGGTCTGGTCAGCCGAGATGCAGCGCCTGGCCGCGAGCGAAGAAATTGAGGCCTACAGCTTTCCAGGCGGTGTGATCGCGACGTTACTTCGTGAAATCGGAGCAGGTCGGCCAGGCGTGATCACCCGAGTAGGGCTCGGTACGTTTGTAGATCCGCGTGTCAACGGCGGCAAACTGAACAGCATCTCTACCGAGGACCTCGTCGAAGTCCTGACCATCGATGGACAGGAATATCTGCGGTTCAAGCCCATCAAAATCGACTATGCCTTTGTGCTGGCGTCGGAAGCAGACGCTCAGGGCAACCTCACGGTCCGGCATGAGCCCGCTGATCTTGACCTCTATTCTGTTTGCCTCGCCGCACATAACAGTGGAGGTAAGGTCATCGCTCAGGTAAAGCGCAAAGCCGCCGAGCCATTCCCGCCCCGTCAGGTGCGTGTTCCAGGCGTGATGGTCGACTCCACGGTGGAGGTTCCTCATCAACGCCAGTGTGCGATCAACGAGTACGATCCGACCCTCAGCGGAGAGGCGCGAACTGATGTTAAAGTCGAAGAAGTACCTATTGATCCAATCCGGCTCATCGTGGCCAAGCGAGCTGCTAAAGAGCTGGGCCTCAACCAGTCAGTGAACTTCGGATTCGGCTTCCCGGGTGCGATCCCTGCGCTTCTGGCAGCCCAAGGGCGTAGCCACGAGTATTGGGGATCTGTAGAGCAAGGCATTCACAATGGTGACATGCTCGATGGTGCGATGTTCGGCACCGCCCGCAATGCCAGCGCAATCATTTCCAGCGTCGATCAGTTCGATTTCTACAGCGGTGGTGGTATTGACGTCACCTTCTTGGGGATGGGCGAACTCGACAAGGAAGGGAACGTTAATGTCTCCCAACTGGGTAGTCGTGTCGTCGGCCCCGGTGGCTTCATGGACATCACTCAAGGCGCCAAGAAAATCGTGTTCTGCGGTGCGTTCGAGGCGAAAGGACTCAAGGTCGCGCCGAGGGATGAAGGTATCGAAATCCTATCTCCAGGCTCTATCCCGAAACTCGTGGAGAAAGTCCGTCACATCACCTTCAGCGGCAAGCAGGCATTGGCCGATGGAAAAGAAGTGTTCTACGTCACAGAGCGTGCTGTTTTCAAACTGACGTCCAAAGGCGTTGCGTTGGTTGAAGTCGCTCAAGGCATTGAGCTTCACAAAGATGTTCTGTCACGAATGGAGTTCGCTCCAGTCCTTTCGGAGATGCACGCCACCCGCAAGCGGGAGCCTGTCACACCCTGAGTTAAATCACACACGAAGTTCACTTAACAATAATAAGGATCGCATCATGTATAGCGATGACGTTACCTTTCGCGTCGAAGATGGCATCGCGACCATCTCGTTAAATCGAGTCTCACGCCATAACGCGCTGACGACTGAGATGTTGCGCACTATTGATCGGGCTCTTGAAGAGATCGAACACAATCCGGCCGTCAGGGTGTTGATGGTTCGGTCCACCAGCCCTCGCTTCTTTTGCAGCGGGGCCGATATCAACGAATGGGGCGACATCGATCCCGAGCGGATGGGCAGCCGGTGGATTCGCGCGGGCAACCGCGTATTCAGGCGCTTGTCTGAGTTGGACATCCCGACGCTGGCAGTCTTGTCGGCATCGGCACTCGGTGGCGGCTTTGAACTGGCTCTGGCCTGTGATCTTCGCTACGCGGCTACGATTGCCAATCTGGGTTTTCCTGAAGCTGCCGTGGGCGCCATCCCAGGCTGGATGGGCTGCAAACGTCTCAATGATCTGGTTGGCCCGACTCGCTCACGTGAACTGGTGCTGCTTGGAACATCCATTGACGCCAAGCGCGCAGTCGATTGGGGTCTTGTGAACGCAGCCGTGCCTGCGGAAGAGCTTGATGATGTGGTTCACCAAGTCTGCCAGACGCTTAAGTCACGTTCGCCAATCTCCCAGTCCATTGGCAAGCGACTCCTGCGGATCGCGGAGGGGGAGGGGGCTGAACTCAGCCACGAGTTCGCAGCATCTGTCTGCAAAGCGACATCCGATGCGGTTGAAGGTGTGCATGCATTTCGAGAAAAACGTACAGCCATCTTCAGTGACCGGAGCTGATCAGTGTGCTACTGATCAGTGAATGACTGCCGTACACCGTCAAAAAAATAATAGAGGGTTAAGTCATGAATAGCGTTCGCACCAACTACCGGTGGCGTATCTGCGCGCTTCTGTTCTTTGCAACCACCATCAACTATCTCGACCGCCAAGTATTGGGGATTCTGAAGCCGTTGCTTAGCACTGAATTCGGATGGTCGGAAACGGACTACAGCTACATCGTGGTGGTGTTCACGTCTTTTTATGCAGTCGGCATGCTCCTGTCTGGTCGCTTGGTCGATAAGGTGGGCGTGAAGATCGGCTACGGGCTGTGCGTCGTGGTCTGGAGCATCGCCGCATGCGGACATGCTTTCGTGAAAGGTGCCATGGAGTTCGCAATCGTCCGTGCCTTGCTCGGTATTTCTGAGTCCGGCAGCTTCCCATGCGCTGTTAAAAGCGTCTCGGAATGGTTTCCTCGCAAGGAGCAGGCGTTGGCTGTCGGCATCCTGACGGCGGGCACGAGTATCGGTGCCGTAGCCGCACCGGCGGTCGTACCATGGCTCGCCGCTACCTACGGCTGGAAATCTGCATTCTTCGTCACAGGTTTGACAGGATTTGTGTGGCTGATTTTTTGGTATCTGATGTACCAGGTGCCTGCCAAACACGCGAAGCTATCTCAGGAGGAGCGCACCTATATCGATGAAGGCCAGGCTGATGGGGCATCAGAGAAGGTATCGGTGAGCTGGATTTCGCTGCTCAAACTGCGGGCGACCTGGACATTTTTCACAGGCAAACTCCTGACCGATCCGATCTGGTGGTTCATGCTGTTTTGGCTACCTTCCTACTTTAACTCGCGTTTCGGGCTCGATTTGAAAAGCCTCGGTCTCCCGCTGGTGATCGTCTACACGTCGACCTCGATTGGCAGCATCGGTGGCGGATGGATTTCGTCCAAGCTGATCGCACGAGGCTGGGCTGTCTCCAAGGCTCGGCAGACTACGATGTTGGGCTTGGCGTTCCTTGTGGTGCCAATCGCGTTTGCCCCTTGGATCGAAGACATGTGGGTCATGGTGGGGTTATTAAGCCTCGCTGCGGCTGCTCACCAGGGCTGGTCTGCGAACCTGTTCACTACTCCCTCCGACATGTTTCCCAAGCAACTGGTGGGTTCGGTTGTCGGCATCGGCGGCCTTGCCGGTGCGCTGGGCGCGACCCTTTTTCCTCTACTGGTTGGTGTGATTCTCGATCACTTCAAACTGCTCGGTAACATCAATGCGGGCTACAACATCCTGTTCGTGATGTGCGGTGCTGCGTACATCATCGCTTGGTGTGCGATGGCGCTTATCCGTGGCTCCAAGCCGCTTGCGAATATTGAGGATGTCGCTAAACAGCAGGCGCCTCACAGCGCCCAAGCATGAAATCCCAGGCGGACCAGCACGGCTGATCAGCCGATCTGTTCCGCATGAGTGGTTGATGGAGACGTCATCCAGTTTCGCCTCTTTTGCCTCGGCCCTCTATTGACTACCTCCACGCCGGTAAGTCAATGCAGGGTTGAGGCTTTTTCACGCAGAGTCACCCCCGTTACGGCGCTATGCTTTTGTAGCTAGCACTGTGTCGTCGGGATTAACAGCGGCGGTCACGGGCGGCGGAGATGGGATGAAGTTAAAAAAAAAGTTAAGTTGAATAATTCTTCATGCCACAAGGTAGCCTTTAGCAATAACGTCCACCCCCCTCCCGCTACCTGAGGAAGCGCTAGTGAGTAGATTCAGTGAAGGCATTAGTAAAGAGCCACGAGACGACCTTAAGGTCTCACTGGCTGCAGAGGAAGTAGAACTTGAAGCATGGCTCGATTTATTCGAAGCGGCTCCTGCCACCGTTCGTGATGCTTTCCAGTTAGCCAGTACAAGAATCGGCTCGATGGGGCTGCTGGCCAGCAGAGGCATTCCGATCACCGAGTTCAATCGTGTTATGGGTGTAAACAACAATGGTGCGCAGCCGCAGGCTAGTCTCGCGGAGGTCACTCGCTGGATGGACAGCCATGCTCATCCGGACTGGGCCTTTCAGGTCGCACCAATCGCAGGCGAGACATCTAACATTATCGCCATCGAGCGACTGGGTTTTCTTCCATCAGGCACTGGATGGGCGAAGTTCGTGACGCATATATCGGAGGCGCCCGCCCTCGACTTACCCGCTGACGTGACGATACGCGTGGCTGACTCGAGTCTATCGGAGACATTCGGGACGACCGTTCAGGCAGGCTTTGGACTTCCTCCGGAAGGTGCGGACTGGTTTGCCTCGCTGGTTGGTCGCCCGGGTTGGCATTGCTTCATTGCGAGCATAGGTGCCGAACCGGCTGGAGCTGCTGCAATGTTCATCCGGCAGACTACTGCGTGGGCTGGGGTGTGTCTGACGTTGAGTGCATATCGTGAGCGAGGATTGCAAAGCCAACTGATTGCGGCGCGCTTAAAGACTGCGCTCGAACATGGCGCCTCGATGGTGACGAGCGAAACGGGACAGCCTCTAAATGAATTCGAGCCTGGTCATTCATCCTATAGAAATCAGCAACGCGGGGGGTTTGAGCGCATCTACATCCGGCAAAACTTAAAGCGTAACTTATAGCGTTGCTCGAACGAGCTAATGCGTTCTGATCGCATCGAGAGTTGGGAGCACACCGTGTTGTTTTCAACTCTCAGGATTCAAAGTTGCACCCGAAGCATCCTACGTCAGTGGGAGCAAATCAGTCGGGACCGACCGAAGAGCGTTATGCAGGTTGTGCCGACCGGGTAGCTACAGCCCTATCTTCAACTTCAGATGAAACCAGGCACCTATTTAGGCCAGAATATCGCCAGATCGAGGTGATTGACGACCAGGCGATGGTTCTTTTCCCCAGTATTCAAACGCATGGCTGCGAGTTCCTTGCTCGCTTGCCGTCGAGCCTGTTAAAGAACAGATCAAAACGCCGCGTCAGGTGTGCAAAGACGTCGCGGTCACCCATCGCGCGCCGGTCAAGGACGAGCACCAGATTGTCGGCAGCGTCATCGGTGCTGTCGCCGGTGGCCTGCTCGGTAACCAGGTCGGTGGTGGTAACGGCAAGAAGATCGCGACCGTTGCCGGTGCCGTCGGCGGTGGTTATGCCGGTAACAAGGTTCAGGAAGGCATGCAGAACCGTGACACCTATACCACCACTGAAAGCCGTTGCAACACGGTCAACGACATCAGCGACAAGGTCGTGGGCTACAACGTGAAGTACAAGTTGAACGACAAGGTTGGCCAAGTCCGTATGGATCGTGATCCGGGCAGCCAGATTCCAGTCAACAAGGACGGTCAGCTGGAGTTGAGTCAGGCTCAGTAAGCCTGACCGTCGGGCCCGCTTCAAAGAAACGCTCCATTGAATGGGGCGTTTTTTTTGTCCGGATTTTCTTCATATCCATAAAGTATTGAGTTGGTAGTAACTATATATTTTTAATCGCTAGTCTCGCCGCGTAAGCTTTTTTATGTGGCCCCGCGACGGACGCGTTACCGGGCTCGCACGACAAATCTAATAAGAATCAGCGACGACACGCGGGAATAAAAATGCATAAAAACCCTGTTGCCCTTGGCCTCACGTCGGCTGCCTTCGGGTTGACCCTAGCGTTTCCTGGCTTCGCCGAAGCCGACTTTTTCGAGGACAGCAAAGCTGATCTCGAACTTCGCAATTTCTACTTCAACAGTGACTACCGACAGGACGGCGCCAGCCAGTCCAAGCGTGATGAATGGGCCCAGGGCCTGATCCTCAATTATGAGTCGGGGTTTACCGACGGCACGGTCGGCTTCGGTGTCGATGCCATTGGCCTGTTCGGCCTGAAACTGGATTCCGGCCCCGATCGTCGCAACAGCGGACTGCTGCCGGTCGGGGATGAAAAGGCCCCGGATGACTACGGCCGCGCAGGTGTGACCGCCAAGGCGCGAATCTCCAAGAGTGTGTTGCGGGTCGGCACCTTGCTGCCGAGATTGCCGACGGTACTCCCCAACGATGGCCGTCTGTTGCCGCAGACCTTTCGGGGGGCGCAGGTGACGTCCAGAGACATCGCCGACATGACCCTCAACGTCGGCCGCCTGACCAGCAACACCGAGCGCAATGACAGCGGGCACGAAGACATCGAGGCTGAAGGAAAGGGCCTCAAGGGTGGCCGTCCCAGCGACAAGTTCGACTTCGCCAGCGCAAGCTACAACTGGAGCAAGGGGCTCACCACGTCTTACAACTACGGGGGGCTGGAGAATAACTATAAGCAACACATCGTGACGCTGGTTCACAGCTTTCCGCTGGGCGAGTCACAGTCATTCAAGAGTGACCTGCGTTACGCGCGTTCGCTCAAGGACGGTAATACCAACGTCGACAACACGGCCGTCGGCGCGAAGTTCACCTACAGCGTCGCAGGCCACGGTTTTGGCGTGGCGTATCAGCGCATGAACGGCGAAACCGGGTTTCCGCACCTGGCGGGCACTGACTCCTTCCTCGTCAATTACGTGATGATTTCTCCGGATTTCGCCAACCCGGAAGAGCGCTCATGGCAGGCCCGTTACGACTATGACTTCGCAGCGGCGGGTTTGCCCGGCTTGAGCTTCATGACGCGCTATCTGCAGGGCGACAACTTCGCTCGCGGCAACAAAGAAGGCACCGAGTGGGAGCGCAACACCGACATTGCCTACGTGTTCCAGAGTGGCGCACTGAAGAACCTCGAACTGAGGTGGCGCAACGGCACCTACCGCAGTAACGGCGGCAACAACATCGACCAGAACCGCGTCATCGTCAGCTACACGCTGCCGCTGCTCTGAGTACCGACACATTTGACACCTTCCCGATAACGCTCATCTTCGGCACTCGCCGCAACGGAGCTTGATATGCCCACAAGAAAGTCTCTCATCCATCTGGCCATCGCCTTCGCGCTGTTCAACAGCTATGGCGCTTATGCGGCCAACACGGCCGAGTTGCCGTGTGCGACGACGGAGCAATGCGCCGCCCAGGCGGCGAAAATCGGCGCCACGGTCGATAAATCGAGCGTCAAAGGCAACAAGGGCGACAGCCAGTTTTCCTGGCTCAACCGCATCAACAAAGCCTCGATTGTCATGTTGACCGAAGAAGGCATTGTGAAACCCGAAATGGGCCAGAAGATCGCGACCGGCGTGCGCTACGCCATCGATCAGGCTGATCAGCCCAACGGCAAGCGCCCGAGCGATGTGCTGCAACTTGAGCAGATCATGACTGACAAGATCGGCCCGGAAGCTTCGTTGATTCATTCGGGTCGCAGTCGTCAGGACATGCTCGCCACTTACCGTCTGGCCAAACTCCGTTCGGACGTGCTGGCCTACAGCGAAGCCATGAACGCGACCCGTAAACGCCTGCTGGACCTCGCCGACAAGAACATCGACACCCTGATTCCTGCCTACACCAACGGTGTTCAGGCGATGCCGATCACTTATGCGCACTATTTGCTGGCGTTCGAGGCCTCGTTTGATCGCGACGGGCAGCGAATCCGCGAGCTGTATCAACGCCTGAATCAGAGTCCGATGGGCACTGCCGTGCTGGCCAACTCGGCTTACCCGCTGAATCGCGAGCGCATGGCCGAGTTGCTGGGTTTCGATGGCGTGCGTGAAAACTCTCTGGATTCCAGTCAGATTTCCACCTACGACATCCCGATCGAGGCTGCAAATATCGCCTCGTCCTCGGCAATTCGGGTGGGCGCGATGATTGGTGACATCCACACTCAGTATCACCAGATTCGGCCGTGGTTGTTGCTGGACGAAGAAAAGACCTACACCAGCAGTGCGATGCCGCAGAAACGGAATCCGGGGTTGTTGATGCGTGCGCGGGAAAGCGCATCCGACGTGGTGGGGCTGTCGCAAAGCGTGACCTTGCGCGCGCACAACGTCACGCCCGGCATGACGGACTACAAATTCGCCTTCGACTCGCTGGGTGTGTTCGATTCGACCAAAGAGATGTTCGGTGCGATGGATGCCGTCCTAGATGCGTTACAGGTCAATCCGCAGCGTGCCCGCGAAGAACTGGAAAACGAATGGACCACCTCCATGGAACTGGCGGACACGCTTGAGCGTACCCAGAAAGTGCCGTTTCGCATTGGCCACAGCTTCGCGTCACTCATCGTCGAGCAGGCCCGCGATCAAGGCCTGACGCCGAAAACTTTCCCGTATGCCGATGCGCAAAAGCTCTACACCCAGGCGGCGGACAAGTATCAGTGGAAGCAGAACACCCTGCCGCTGGATGAGGCGACTTTCCGCGCGTCGTTGTCGCCGGAAAACATGGTCAAGACCCGTAAAGGCACGGGTGGGCCTCAGCCCGAAGAGGTCAAGCGCATGCTGGCCGAGGCGCACAAGACGCTGGATGCCGATCAGGCGTGGCTGCGTGAGCGTCGGGAGAAGCTGACCCAGGCGGAAGGTAACCTGGATCGGGCGTTCGAGAAATTGCTGTCGTCCAAAGGCTGACGTCACTCGGTTTCTGTCCGGAGGGCTACGTTCTTCGGGCAGAAACAAAAGCAATTGCATTCTGCCAACGCGCAATCGCCAGACACGCCACGCAATTGCCCAGCACGTTGGTTAACACCCTGCATTTCATCAGCCGCTCCACGCCCAGCAGCAAGCCGACCCCTTCCAGGGGCACGAGGTGAAACAGGTTCAGCGTGGCGATCAATGTGAAGAAGGCCGAACCCGACATGCTGGTCGAGCCCAGCGACGTCACCAGCGATATCAGCAGCAGCGTAAGGAGTTCGCTGCCGTTCAATTCGATCCCTGCCATTTGCGCCAGAAACAGTGCCGCCGTGATCAGGTAGATATTTGAACCGCTGAGGTTGAAGGTGTAGCCGGTGGTCAGCACCAGGCGCGTCAGTTGGCGGTCGCAGCCCAGGGTCTGCATCTTCTCGATCAGGCCGGGCAGTGCGGCCACGGAGGAACCGGTGAACGTCACCAGCAGCAACTCGTCCTTCAGATGCACGATCAACCGCCATAGCGACACCCCGGACGTCTGGGCTACGGGGGCCAATACCAGCAGCACGAACGCGGCCGATGCCAGGTACATCACGGCGACGAACTTGAGCAGCGGTAATGCCGACGCCGGGCCGAAACGCCCGATGGTGAAGGCGATGGCGCCAAAAGCGGCAAGCGGTGCAAAGCGCAGAATGACTTTCAGAACCTTGAAGAGCAGGCTCACGGCCTTTTCCAGCAACGTGCGCAAGGCATCGGCATGACGATGCCCCTCTGCGCGGGCGAGCAGGGTACCTGCCAATAACCCTGCGAGCATGATCGGCAGTATCGGGTTTTGCACGAGTGCATGGCTGACGACAGCCCCTGCGGCTGACCACGAAAACTCGCTACGGGTCGTGTCCGCATCGAGCAAGGGCAGGGTCAGACCTGACGTACTGGATGCGACGCCATTACCCGGATGCAGGACTTCTGCGATCAGGCAGCCCAGCAACAACGAAAGCAGCGCCATCGTCTGGAAATAGATCAGGACCCTGGACCCCAGCCCGCGTTGCCTGACCTGCAAACCGGCGACGCCCGACGCAATCAAGAAGAACATCATGAACGGCATCAGCCAGCCGATGACGCGAATGAATCCATCGCTCAGCGGTTTCATGTCCACGGCAAGTCGCGGGTCGAAAGCACCCAGCAGCATGCCGCAGGCGATGGCCATGAGCAGTTGGAGCGTGGGATTTCGCAGAAGCCTGAGTGGCATCGGTGTTCCGGGTTTTCAGCGTATTTATTGTTATGGGCGTGCCTTGTCAGCGCTGGATGGATTGGGCACGCTTGCCGGTCAATGTCGCGTTGATCGGGCGGCCATCATAAAACCTTGATGCGGGATAGACCACCATGGAGCTTCGTCATCTGCGCTATTTCGTCATGGTGGCCGAGGAGCGCCATTTCACGCGTGCCGCCGCTCGCCTGAACATGCAGCAACCGCCGCTCAGCCAGCAAATTCGCGCGCTGGAAGAAGAACTTGGGTTCGACCTGTTCAAGCGTCACCCCAAGGGCGTGGATCTGACGGCGGGTGGTTTGGTGTTCCTACAGGAGGCGCGGGGCATTCTGGCACGTGTCAAAGAGGGTTCGCTCAAGGCGTCTCGGGCCGCTCATGGTATCGAAGGCCAGTTGAGTATCGGCTTCACCAGTTCGGCCGCCGCTCATCCGCTGATCCCGCGCATCATTCGCGCTTACCGTGAGCGTTATCCAGGCGTTGCGGTTTCACTCAAGGAGGGGAGTGCGCAAAAGCTCACGGACATGAGCATTGAGGGAGGTGTCGACGTCGGCATCCTCCGAGCGCCGGTCAGTCGTCATCAGAGCATCGAATTTCATCGCCTGCTCAACGAGGAAATGCTGCTCACCTTGCCGGTGGGTCATCGCTTGCTGGCGGCGCATCACCCGTCAGCCAAGCCGCCGTCCATTTCGCTCGATGACCTGCAGGATGAGCAGTTCATTCTGGTGCGCCGGCCCGGTGCTCCCGGGATGTACGCCAACCTGATCAAAGCCTGTCAAAACGCAGGCTTCAATCCGAAGATTGCCTTTGAGGTGGAGCGCATGCTGACCAACGTCAGTCTGGTGGCCGCGGGCGCAGGGATCTCCATCGTCCCGGCTTCGATGAAAGATGTGCACAAACAGAGTGTCGTCTATTGCCCGATTGCTCATGCCAGGCCTCGGCTGCATGCACCGATCACGCTGGTGTGTCGCAGCTTCAATCAGCTGCCGCCGTTGCAGAACTTCATTGATTTGTCGCGCGAGCTCAGCGGGCGCAGAGCGCTGCCGCGAGCATAAAAAACCGGCACAGGGCCGGTTTTTTTAGCAGCTGCCGAGCGTTAGCGCTTCAGCGAAGCCGGGACGAACGGTGCGATCAAGGTCATCACGGCCTTGAAGCACTTGGTGTTGCCTGCAACTGACACTAAGCTGTGGGAATGTCACATAACACTTGGCACGAGATTTTCTCCACCTGAAACTTCGATCACGGTGCCGGTCACATAAGGGTTTGTCATCAGGAAGAGCGCGGCATGCGCAATATCGGCTGATGTACCCGCGTGACGTGCCGGAAAGTTCTCTCGAACTTTCGCCCGCAGGCCTTCGCGCTGATCTGGCGGCAAAATGCTCCACATATCCGTATCGACAAAACCTGGACGAATTGTGTTGACCCGCGTCGGCGCAAGCTCTAGAGCAAGTGAACCTGACAAGGCTTCTACGGCGATAAAAGCGGAGGTGGGCGCAGTGAACCCGAGTTTCGGGCGTATTGCGGCGCCTCCCGTGAGAAAGGTGATCGTGCCACCGTTTTTCAGGTGTGGTGCGGCATAGCGAGCGCAGGCCCAACTGCCGAGGAACTTGCCGTCGAAATAACTGCGCACCCCCTGCATGTCTGAATCCATGAAGGCTCCCCAGGTCCCGAAGTCGGGAGCAGCTGTGATCGCGAGATGATCGAAAGCACCAATGCGATCAAAGGCTTCGCGCACAGCTGATTCGTCCCGTATGTCCAAACTTATCTGCTCGAAATTGGCCAGATCTGGACGTTCCGACGCGGATGCAATACGCCGACTGGCAACCGTTACGGATGCGCCTGCCGCATACGCCGCATGAGCGATGCCAAGACCCATCCCGCTCTTTCCTCCTACGACCACGACTTTTTTTCCACGAAGGCTCAAAGAGGGGGCGAGATTTTGAGTCTGATCGACGACTAAGTTGCTCATGGCTGTATTCCTATTCGATAGTGGTTTCATGTATCTAGCAGCTAAGGGTCGTAAAGACGCTCGCTGTTGCACGCTTTAGCAGTTGCGTGTGCCAGATGACGCTGCACTGTCGGCAAGCGATGAGCTGATATTAATTGAGGTTCAAAGTGATGATAATAGCGACTAAAAGGATATGGTGTATTCTATATTCGAATAGGTCACGCTAAATTTTTGGCATTTTTTGCTTGCTTGGGAGCTCCCTATGGATCGACTCCGTGAAATGACTGCCTTTGTGACTGTTGTTGAAACGGGTGGGTTTTCTGCTGCTGCCCGCCGCCTCGGCGACTCGCAATCCGCCATTAGTAAATCCATCAATTCACTTGAGAAGCGTTTGGGCGTCCTTCTTCTAAACAGGAGCACGCGCAGTGTCACGGTCACTGATCAAGGGCGCCGTTATTACGCACGTACAAAGCCTCTCCTTGAGGAGATCGATGAGGCGGACGGGGAGCTGGTGAGTAGCACCGGGGAGGTGAGCGGTTTAGTCCGAATCGCCGCGCCTTCCACGTTCGGTCGTCTGCATGTCGTCACGCTCATCCCGAAACTGTTGGAACTTCATCCGAATATCACGCTTGATGTCTGCCTGTCTGACAGTGTCCGTGATCTGGTTGATGATGGAATCGACCTTGCGATCAGAATCAGCCCTGTGCGCGATCCTGATTCAGTGGTAAAGCGTGTGGCAGCTACGACGCTGGTATGCGTAGGGGCTCGCCGCTACTTTGATCGCTATGGAACGCCCGCCGTACCCACTGATCTGGCGCACCATAACTGCTTGATCTACGGGAACATGACCGAATGGCCATTCAAAGCGCAGGAAGGGATCGTCCATGTGCCTGTGCAAGGCAACCTCTCTTCTAATAGCGTGGAAACCATCCTGGCGGGGGTTCTGGCCGGTGTCGGCATTGGAATGTTCAACAGCGCTTCATTGGTTGGCGAGCTCCAGCATCAGAATATCGTTACTGTTCTTGACGAGTTTGTGAAAACCTCTAGGGATATAAGCCTGATTTGGCCTCGGCGACGGTTTGTTTCAACAAGAGTTAGAGTGGTCACGGATTTCTTCGCGACACAGCTTGCGCTTCGTATTGACCATTCCTGACGGAACGCTGAACAAAACAAAACTCGCCCGGGATTGGAACTGGCTTTGTGATAATTTTCAGTACGCCCAGCTTTCTGGTAAGAATATGAAACGCCGAGACTTTGTTATCATGAGTTCGCTCGCGATCATGAGCACTAAAATAGCTGCTGCTACCTTTCGGTTATCTGAACCTGCAAATGAGAGACTGTTTCTTTGGATGGGCGTCGCTCCAGGGGGAGGAGGGCCACGAGGTCCTGAAATAACTGATGCCAAGGGGGCAGTCACGAATGTGGCTCAGCCATCGCTGGAAATATTTATTCCCAAACGTCCCAATGCGAAGTCGGTACTGATAGCAGCTGGCGGGGGATACAAGCGAATCGAGCAGGGTATGGAGGCCATACCGGCCGCGCAATGGCTTCGTGAAAGAGGCTATACGGCGTATGTACTCACTTACCGACTTCCAGGCGAGGGGTGGAACAACGGTTCCCTAGTGTCTTTGCAAGACGCGCAAAGAGCGTTACGCATCATCCGGAGTAGAGAACAGTACGTCAGCGTATTAGGGTTTTCTGCCGGAGGGCATTTGCTGGGTATGGCAGTTAATCAGGCCGATCGACCGTCCTACAATCCCACTGATCAGCTCGACTCCATATCTCCTCAGGCGGAGGGCGCTGCTTTAGTCTATCCGATAATCACACTTGAGAAACCCTACTCTCACACGTCGACGCACAAGATGCTGTTAGGGAATCATGCAGACCCGGAGGAGGAATCTCGGTGGTCATTACAAAACATGGTGAACCGTCATACTCCGCCTATGTTTCTGGTTCAAGCTGAAGACGATCCAATTTCCAATCCCGAAAACACGCTGATAATGAAATCTGCCTGTGATCGTGCAAAAGTCCCGGCCGAGTTATATCGTTACTCTTCAGGTGGGCATGGCTTCGGTATGGGCAGAGCAGGAACTCCGACGGTCGACTGGCCTGGCAAATATGAAGCTTGGCTGGCCAGAAAGTAAGACTGTTCGGTCCCAACTAACCTTAACGACTCAGGCGACGCGCTCCAGTGACTTCTCTAATAGTAGGAGAGCTGCGCTTAGCATCTATTATTACACTGATGCAACGTTCCGCCCGTGATACTCGAGGATTGACTACTTATTTTAACCCGAGAGGAAGCGCTGAGGGCGGGCAGTAGTTGAACGTCGTGGCCTGATGTCCTTGTGTAAATATAAATTTTCTAGAATTTATTACTGCAACCTCCATTTCCTCTCGTACTACGGGCGCTGGCCCTGCGCCCGCATCCACGCATCGTTGGGTCAGCATGTAAGTGTTTCTTTTTTTTGAGCGCACGCTCAGAAGACAGTCGTGCGTGTGCGCTGTGCTGAGGCCTTTCCCATCATAGCTTTTAATTCCAGCGTTGGCTGGATCTGAGCATCGCTGCGACTGATCTACATAGATGCCGTGCTGAAGCGCGAGCACTTCAACTGCGAAGGCGTGCGCTGGTGCCAACACAGCGAACGCTGAAATGCAGCAGAAAGCGCTCACCCGGCAAAAATAATCAGAGGGCAATTCCCAAGCGTCTCGCTGGAGCTTTAGAGTGATTGACAAAATGTTCATAGCTGCCTGCATTGTTGAGAGAAACGCGCCATGTCTCCATTGGAGGGCGCTGAAAAAAGCATCAGTGTGGAGCGTCAGTGTTGACCTTTGCAAGCTTAGAGCGTGTCGCTAGCAAACTCGAAAAAAATGCGAATAGCCAGGTCGACTGGTTGTTGTCGGTCAACTGCTGATGTTACGACAGGCCAGTATTGATCCATACGTCCAGAAGGCAATCGCTTCACCGCAAGCGAACCCTGCCAGCACAGACCTTTTGTTGGTTTACTTATGGATTGCACCTGACTAGTTATTGGATCTCTATGGCCGACGTCTTGATAGTGGAGATGCGCGCTCACAGAACACCCATATAAAAACAAAATCAGAGGTCCGCAATGTCATCTCCAGTTCCAGTTTTTTCTTCAATTCTTCCCCTTCTCGAGGAGCCTCGATTTACCGAGGCTATCGTGCTAACCCAACAACTGACGTCGATCCCCAGTGCATTTCCACCAGGGAACACTCATGCTGTGGCCGATGCGATTATCGCATCGATCGCCGACGTCCCTGATGTCTCAGTTGAAAAGCACGTGACGTTGAATCACGTCTCGAACGTGGTTCTTCGCCTGAAGGGTCGTCATCCTGGGCGCAGATTGGTATTCAATGGCCATATGGATACGTTCCCCATCATGGGAGCAGATCGCTGGACGGCTGACCCAGCTGGCGAAGTCAAAGGGGAAAACCTCTACGGGCTAGGCGCATCGGACATGAAGGGTGGCATCGCCGCTATCCTTTCAGCAATGCGCTTTCTTGCGAAGCATACTGACAAGTTCGATGGAGAGGTGGTTGCTACTCTCGTCGGCGATGAAGAAAGCATGGGCGTGGCCGGTACTCAATGGTTGCTCGAGAATGTCGAGCATACACGTGGCGATGCGATGATCTCAGCTGACGCAGGCTCGCCCTATGTTCTACGGTTCGGTGAAAAAGGAAAGATTTGGGCTACGCTGCGGGCTACCGGTAGGTCTGCACATGCAGCGCATGTTCATCGTGGCGACTGCGCGATTGAAAAAATTGTAGACGTCATTTCGTCTTTGAAATCACTTCGTGAATTTCCCGTAGAAGCCCCGGCAAGGGTTCTGAAGACAATCCATGCAGCCAGCATCAAGTCCGAACAGATGTCTGGGGCTGGTGAAACCGAAGTGCTGAAGAATGTCACCGTAACGTTTGGAACAGTCGAGGGAGGTCGATTGCCTAACCTCATCGCTGATTACGCGCAGGCGACCATGGATGTCCGGCTGCCCGTTGGTGCCAGTGTCAGCGCAGTGGAGGCCAGGCTTAATGAGCTAGTGGCGCGCCACGACGGTGTGACCGTTGAAATATCCAAACGTAGCGAGCCCAACTGGACAGACCCTGACCATGAGATTATACGGTCGCTGGTAGCCAGTGCTGAGACCATTTTAGGCGTGACGCCGGCAGTCAACATGCGAGTGGGAGCGTCCGACGCGCGACTTTATCGTTACGCTGATATCCCAACCGTGGTGTGCGGGCTAACCTCCTATAACATGGGGGCGCCGGATGAGCATGTGAAAGTCGAAGAAATCAGTTCATTAGTTAAAATATTTGTACTCGCTGCGCTTGATTTTCTTTCTCCATCTATTCGTTAGTGGAGGAATTATGGACAGCACGCTACTGATATTCCTCATTGGCTCAGCAGCTTTTTTTGCTGGCTTTCTCAACGCTATCGCTGGAGGTGGCACATTCCTGACTCTTCCGGCACTCATTTTTGCAGGAGTTCCGCCTGTCTCCGCGAACGCCACTAGCACGATAGCAGTATTGCCAGGCTACTTCGGTGCTACGCTCGGATTTCGAGAAGAGCTTGCTGAGTTTCGACGCGGCGAGACGGTTAAACTTACGATTATTAGCTTAATTGGCGGCCTGGTTGGTGCCGGGTTGTTGTTGGTGACGTCGAACTATGCATTTCAAGTTTTAGTTCCATGGCTGTTACTGTTCGCTACAGGTGCATTTGCTGGCGGGGATAAGGCGCAAAGTTGGTTGATTCGTCGCGGAGTCGATGGGCGTGATCATCTAAGCTCGGTGGTATTTATAGTATCCATCTATGGCGGATATTTTAATGGCGGGCTGGGAATTGTGTTGATGGCGTGCCTGACCGTAGCGGGCATACAAGGAATCAATCTTATCAATGGCCTGAAAAACTATCTATCTTTGGTATTGTGCGTCATATCAGCAGCGACATTCGCCTTCGCGGGAATTGTATCTTGGCGGTATGCGGCATTGATGATGGTCCTCGCCACAGCAGGCGGCTATGTGGGAGCTATTGCATCTAAACGGGTTTCAAAAAAGGTCGTGCGCTTCTCGGTTATTGTCATCGGGTTGAGTATGAGTGCCCTTTTTTTCTATAAGAGCTTTAATGGAGAAATCTCATGAATACAAATGAAATGAGTCCCGAAAAGCGTCGCTATTTCCGTAAGGTAATCGCGTCTGCCCTCGTGGGTAACATGCTGGAATTTTATGATCTTTCGATTTATGCGTTCTTAGCGGTTTATATCTCCAAAGTGTTTTTCCCGAGTACGGATGCATATGTATCTTTGTTGATTGCTCTGGCAACGTTCGGTGTGAGTTATTTTATCCGTCCACTGGGTGCAATTGTGATCGGCAGTTATTCTGATCGCAAAGGTCGAAAGGCCGCAATGATGCTCACCATTTGGTCAATGGGTGTGGGCACGGCTTTTATTGCGTTTGCACCAAGTTATGCTACTGCAGGAATAGTAGGCACGGGCGTATTGGTACTCGGCAAATTATTGCAAGGTTTCTCCGCGGGTGGAGAATTCGGAACTTCCGTGTCTTTCGTGACCGAGCACGCCCCGGTCAAAAGTCGAGGTTATTTTGCAAGCTTTCAGGTAGTAGGAATCGGCCTGGCCACCGGCCTCTCGAGCGTTGTAAGCTTGGGACTGACTTCTCATTTCAGTACTGATGAGATCTTGGACTGGGCATGGCGCGCGCCCTTTATCTTGGGGCTGATCATCGTTCCGTTCGGTTACTGGATCCGAAGTCAAGTCGACGAGACGCCTGAGTTCCTGCTCTCTGAAAAAGCTCCCAACCCTGTCAAGGCTACGCTGACTTCGTCTAAAGCTCGAATCGGCTGCGCAATTGGAGTGTATTCCCTGGCTGCTTCAACCAATTATCTGCTTGGAGTGTTTATTCCGCTATATGCCCAGCGGGAGCTCGGACTCAGTCCGGCGGATTCTATGCTCGGCGCATTAGGGTACTCGTGTGCCCAAATATTTCTGCCGCCAGTTTTTGGAGCTATGTCAGATCGCGTAGGGAGGCTTCCGATGATCCTGTCGGGCGTCTTGCTCACCGGAATACTCGTCTTTCCTGCATTCCACTGGATGGTGTCGACACCGACGACGCTTGTTTACGTGACGTGTGTGACCGGATTGACCGCCTGTGTGATGGTATTCCAAGGTGCTATGCCTTCGTTTCTCGCGGAGCTGTTCCCCAACTCCGTCCGTACCACGGGTTTGGCGCTTATCCACAATCTAAACTTTACTGTTGTGGGGGGGTTATCACTCTTGGTGTGCACCTATCTGGCCCAAGTGACAGGAAGTAAGTTTGTTCCGGCGTTCTATGTAATGGCGACCGTGCTGGTAGCACTTTTTTGCATTTGGCGCTTCAAAAGACAGTCAGCAGTTGCCAAGCTGGAGCAATCCTCACTGGCAGAAGCGTGATTGGGCAGATGACTATAGGAGAGTAATAGATGCGGCTGCGCCATATTGAAGTGATCAATGCGGTAAGGGTTACCGGTACAATCAGCGCAGCCGCTCAGCTATTGTCTATGACTCAACCTGCCGTGAGCCAAGCACTGCACAGCGCTGAACGGCAACTTGGTTACCTGCTTTTCTCTCGGGTAAAAGGGCGGTTGGTTCCTACTCACGAGGCATTGCTCCTTTTTCCGGAGGTCCAAAAACTCGACCGTCAGTTAGATGCGGTTAGAAAGCTCGCAAATAATCTGAAGGGGGGGACAGCATATGGAATGAGGATTGTTGCCGCCCCGTCTCTCGCGCAGACGATTGTTCCTGCAGCAGTCGCAGATTTGCAGAGGGAAGCGCAGGATCTGCGTGCCTCTTTGCGGTCCGACTATTCTGCTGCGGCAACGGCTTCACTAGCGCTATTAGAGGCAGATGTTGGGATTCTTTACTACACGCCGCAGAACCCGAATATCAAGACGGAGGAGCTTGGTTTAAGCCGCTATGTTGTGGTCGCACCTCCAGGATGGATGCCAGAGGCGCGAGCTGTTTCCCTAGAGCAATTGGTTGGTTACAAGATGATTGGTCCTGATCCTGCTGATCAAATTGGCAAACTGTTGTTTCAAACACTCGACAGCTTTGGTCTGGATTTAGAGGTTGTGATTACTTGCCCGTCCTACCATAGCTTGATCGCGTTGGTAGAGTACACTGGATTGATAGGTATTGGAGATTCTATATCCGCCGAGACGGCATTGGCGCGAGGGTTGAGGGTTGTGCCTATAAGTCCGGCCATTGAACTTCCAATATTAGCTTCCCGGCCGACAATGGGGATGCGCTCACTTTATATTGATAGATTCATCGCACATTGTCGTGACAAGGTCACACTGTCGAATGAGCGATTCAAGAAATAGGATAACACTACGCAAGTGATTTACACCATTTTTCATTTTGGTTTACACCGTTACTGAACACTGTCTTCAATTCATATCTACGCGAATTTTTTCAGGCATTCGTGCGCGGGCTCCTCGGCACAATTGCTCTTCTTCGCTAAACATCGGGCGGCAGGCGTCACGTCGCTAGGAGGCTTCATGCGAATCCATGTCACTTTTTATGATCGCGTCGGTATTACCCAGGAAATTCTAGCGTTGCTTGGCGCTCGTAATTTAAATCTCGATGCGGTAGAGATGATTCCACCCAATGTTTATATTGACGCACCCGATCTTAGTCAGCACGTACTAGACGAGTTACATTACGCACTCGTCCGTATTCAAGGCGTCAAGGGTGTTGAACTTGTCGATATGCTTCCTGGCCAAACCCGGCGGCTGCAGCTCGATGCACTTTTGGCGGCAATGCATGATCCGGTTTTGGCAGTAGACCCCTGCGGTTACGTTTTGCTCGCTAATCCTACTTTGATTCATCTATACGGCGGCGATCCCACCGGCGAGCCTCTTTCAAAGCTTTTCGGCTCCAATGGGATCGCCGAGTCCCTTGTGGAGAAAGGTTTTCGTGTACCGATATGTGAGGTCAGCCTAAACGGTAAGGATTTGTTGCTGGACTCTACTCCCATAGACGCTCTAGCAGAAGCAACCCGGCTGTTAGCTGGAGGTCTTCTGACACTTTATCCACCAAGCCGAATGGGCGAGAAGCTCGCATCGCTTCATCAGGATTCGACCGAGGGGTTGGAAGCGCTGTTGGGCAACTCTCCGTCACTGATTCAAGTCAAAACACGAATTCATAAAGTGGCCGCATTAGATGCGCCATTATTAATCCAGGGTGAAACGGGTACCGGCAAAGAGCTTGTAGCTCGGGCTTGCCATGCCTTGAGCCGACGGAAAGAGGCGCCATTTCTCGCGTTGAATTGCGCGGCGCTTCCGGAAAGTCTGGCTGAAAGCGAGCTGTTTGGGTATGCGGCGGGAGCCTTCACCGGTGCCCGAAGAGGCGGGAAACCTGGCCTGATGGAGCTAGCGGACCATGGGACAGTTTTTCTTGATGAAGTCGGAGAGATGTCTCCTTACCTCCAGGCAAAGTTACTGCGTTTCTTAAGCGATGGACGCTTCCGTCGTGTGGGCGGTGACAAAGAAGTACAGGTAAACGTCCGAGTACTCTGTGCAACTCATCGCAATTTAGAGCGAATGGTGTCAGAAGGTAAGTTCAGAGAAGACCTTTATTACCGATTGAACGTTCTTAATATATTAGTACCTGCCTTGCGCGAGCGGGGCGTGGACATTCTGGTTCTAGCCGACCATTTCCTGCTTCAGGCGTGTCAGCAGATTCAACGTCCCACGTGTAAGTTAGCAGTAAATACGCATCCGATTTTATTAGCGAACCAATGGCCGGGCAATGTTCGCCAACTGCAAAATGTGGTTTTCCGAGCTGCCGCAACCTGCGACGGAGACGTCATCGATTGCGATGATCTTGAGCTCGCCGGCACCGAATTACGCGCACCGAGGACGGCCATCCATGAGATGAAAAGTTTAGACGACGCGGTGAGTGAGTTCGAGTGTGCGCTATTGACCACGCTATACGGCACCTACCCTTCAACTCGGCAACTTGCCAATCGCTTGAAAACCTCGCATACCGCCATCGGCGCTCGCCTTCGCAAGTACGGAATCGGTACGCGACCCACAACAGAGATTAGCCAGTGATGGCATGATTTCATGACAGAGGGGCGTAATCGTTCCGGCTTGGAAAGCGCCCTGATCCCGGAGGGTTAACCATGTTTCAACCCCGTAGATACATTTGTCGCGGAACGAAAGAAATACAAGGTTGGAACTGCCGCGCATACGTTATCGTTGTAACTACATGATTGGAAAGGATAAAGCCCTTTTTGGCATTGGCCTTGCAAACATAATCAAGCGTATCTCTTTTTGTGATGCGCAGATCGCACGTTTGGATAATATCGATAATAAGAGGAAGAGATTATGACTATGCTGCGTTTTACTCCAGAGCATGAATGGTTGCGTCTCGAGGCTTCTGGCGAGCTCACTGTAGGTATCACTGCGTTTGCTCAAGCGGCTCTAGGCGATGTGGTTTTTGTACAGCTTCCGGAACTCGGTAGGTTCGACGAGGGGTATGAGGTGGCGGTACTTGAGTCAGTGAAAGCGGCGAGCAATATCAGCATGCCACTCTCAGGAGAGGTTGTGTCGGTCAACCATGCTCTGGTGGAAGATCCTGAACTTGTAAACGCGTCTCCAATGGACGATGGATGGTTTTTTCGTATCCGAATCAACGACCCGGCCGCACTCGAAGACTTAATGGATCAGGAAGGCTATGACCGTTTCCTGGCCGAGAACGAATGAGTATAGGAGGCAAGATGAGACAGTCAAAGATTTCGCTGGATACAGATAATGAGTTCATCAGTCGCCATATTGGCCCACGGGAGCGGGACATTCGCGATATGTTGGCTCTTATCGGGCACGAGTCACTCGAAGGTCTCATCGGTGCCGTTGTTCCTCAGAGCATCAAGGGTACCAATGTACTTAAGATGACTGCCGGCTTGAGTGAGGCGCAGGCCCTAGGCGCCATTAAGGAGCTAGCAGGGAAAAACCAGCTTTTCACCAACCATATTGGGCAAGGTTATTATCCTACTGCGACGCCTAGCCCAATTTTGCGTAATTTGTTAGAGAATCCGGCATGGTATACCGCTTATACACCTTATCAGCCTGAAATATCTCAAGGGCGTCTCGAAGCGCTGCTCAATTTCCAAACTTTGATCAGTGATTTAACCGGCATGGAGATTGCGAATGCTTCTCTGCTCGATGAGGCGACTGCAGCAGCTGAAGCCATGACATTCTGCAAACGTCTAGCCAAGAGTAAGGCTCCCGCTTTCTTCGTTTCGCATCAATGTCATCCTCAGACAATTGATGTTATCCAGACTCGCGCTGAGCCTCTGGGTATTCCTATAGAGGTGGGTGATGCGTCAACGCTGCTCGAGAATGGCGTGGATGGGTATTTTGGCTTGCTGCTTCAGTATCCAGCCAGTACAGGGGAAATTACCGACCATCGTATACTTGTTGAGAAAGCCCACAGTAGCGGCGTGATGGTTGCCTTTTCAGCAGATTTGCTGGCGCTGACTGTACTTACACCGCCGGGCGAGTTTGGAGCCGACGTGGTGCTTGGAAGCGCCCAGCGGTTTGGCGTGCCTCTGGGGTATGGTGGGCCTCATGCGGCATACTTCGCCACTCGTGATAGTTTCAAACGCGACATGCCTGGACGACTCGTGGGGGTCTCGATTGACCGGCACGGCAATGCGGCCCTACGTTTGGCAATGCAAACTCGTGAGCAGCACATCCGACGTGAGAAAGCGACAAGCAACATTTGCACGGCTCAAGTCCTGCTTGCAAATATCGCAAGTATGTATGCTGTTTATCATGGCCCGGAAGGGCTGAAGCGTATGGCTCGCCGGATCCACCGTTTAACTTCCATACTGGCGCAAGGTTTGATTCAACTGGGGCAGAAGGTCGAACAGCACCACTTTTTTGACACACTCAGTATCATTCCTACTACCGTCGTTCAGTTCGTGCATGACGCTGCTAAAGATGCACGCATCAATCTCCGCGTAATTGATAACACTCGGATTGGTGTCTCGCTTGACGAAACAACGGAACGTCACAACATTGAAGCGTTGTGGGGTTTGTTTGCAGTAAGCGGACAGACAATCCCAGATTTTACTGAACTGGAAAAGACGACGGGGGATTGCCTGCCTCTTGACTTAATGCGTGAATCGCCGATTCTGCAGCACGAAGTGTTCAACAGATATCACTCCGAAACGGAGCTCATGCGTTATCTACGCAAATTGGCCGACAAGGATCTTGCACTGGACCGCACCATGATTCCACTCGGTTCATGCACAATGAAGTTGAATGCAGCAAGTGAAATGATTCCCGTGACCTGGCCCGAATTTGGGGCGCTGCACCCTTTTGCACCGATTGAACAAGCTCAAGGGTATCAGCAACTGCTTGGCGAACTGGAGGAGATGCTTTGCGCAGCCACTGGTTATGACGCCATGTCGCTGCAGCCCAACGCAGGTTCTCAAGGAGAGTACGCAGGGCTTCTCGCGATTCGGGAATACCATGCGAGCCGAGGAGATACGGATCGTGATGTGTGCCTCATTCCCTCGTCAGCACACGGCACGAATCCAGCCACTGCGCAGATGGCTGGAATGCGAGTGGTGGTTGTAAATTGCGATTCTAGAGGCAATGTCGACGTCGATGATCTTCTATGCAAAGCTAAGCTTCATCGCCAGCAACTGGCAGCATTGATGATTACTTATCCATCAACGCATGGAGTTTTCGAAGAAAGTATTCGGAGGATTTGCGAGATCGTCCATGAATACGGCGCTCAGGTTTACCTCGATGGCGCGAACATGAACGCCATGGTTGGATTGTGCGCTCCAGGTAAGTTCGGGGGTGACGTATCGCACCTTAACTTGCACAAAACGTTCTGCATCCCTCATGGTGGCGGAGGTCCGGGTGTGGGCCCGATTGGAGTCAAAGCTCATCTCGCGCCATTCTTGCCAGGTCACCAGGCGCTTGATAACAAACAGCGACCTGTCTGTGCAGCGCCGTATGGCAGTGCGAGTATTCTGCCTATTACATGGATGTACATGCGCATGATGGGTGGAGAGGGGCTCAAGAAGGCGTCGCAGCTCGCTATTCTTAGCGCCAACTATATAGCACGACGTTTGGAGGATCATTATCCAGTTCTGTATTCCGGCGAGAACGGTCTAGTCGCTCATGAATGCATCCTGGATTTGCGACCACTCAAAGAATCCAGCGGAATATCTGTTGAGGACGTAGCTAAGCGTCTCATTGATTTTGGATTCCATGCTCCAACCATGTCCTTCCCGGTAGCGGGCACCTTGATGGTTGAACCTACTGAGAGTGAATCTAAAGAAGAACTCGATCGTTTCTGCGAAGCAATGATCTGTATTCGTGAGGAAATTCGGTCGGTAGAAAGTGGAGTACTAGATCCACACGATAATCCGCTGAAGAACGCACCCCACACGGCGCGGGAGTTGGCCTCGGAATGGACCCATTGCTATAGCCGGGAACTAGCGGTTTATCCTCTGCAATCACTTCGTGAAAGTAAATACTGGCCTCCGGTCGGCCGAGTGGACAATGTATACGGTGACCGAAATCTGACCTGTGCCTGTCCGCCCATGTCCGATTATCAGAACGCCTAAAATTAGCCCGGGCCGCCCCGGGCTAATTTAACTCACCAGCAAATCACTAATAATAAGGATTGATCATGTTCAATACACGCCTTAGCTTGTCAGAGTTTGATCCAATATTGGCCGCCGCTATTGCCAAGGAGGCCAGACGGCAAGAAGATCACATTGAGCTGATCGCCTCTGAAAACTATACTAGTCCGCAAGTTATGCAAGCTCAAGGAACCGAGCTGACTAATAAATACGCCGAGGGTTACCCTGGAAAGCGCTATTATGGCGGATGCGAATATGTTGATGTCGTGGAACAATTGGCAATCGACCGGGCAAAAGAGCTATTTGGTGCGGGCTACGCTAACGTTCAACCGCACTCAGGTTCTCAAGCTAATGCTGCCGTTTACTTGGCATTATTGCAGGCGGGTGACACATTGCTTGGAATGAGCCTGGCTCACGGAGGGCATTTGACCCACGGGGCTAAGGTAAGTTCTTCGGGCAAACTCTACAATGCGGTCCAGTACGGTATCAACGGACAAGGCTTGATCGATTATGACGAAGTAGAGCGTCTCGCGCTGGAGCACAAGCCAAAAATGATAGTCGCAGGGTTTTCAGCGTACTCGAAGACTTTGGATTTTCCACGGTTTCGTGCGATTGCGGACAAAGTTAACGCAATTTTGTTTGTCGATATGGCTCATGTGGCAGGTCTAGTAGCAGCGGGGCTGTATCCCAACCCCTTACCTTATGCGGACGTTGTCACGACGACCACTCACAAAACACTGCGTGGCCCTAGAGGGGGATTAATTTTAGCTAAGGCAGACGCCGAGCTTGAGAAAAAACTCAACTCTGCAGTGTTTCCTGGCGGTCAGGGCGGTCCACTAATGCATGTTATCGCTGCCAAGGCTGTTTGTTTCAAGGAAGCGCTGGATCCCAGCTTTAAGGATTATCAAATCCAAGTTATAAAGAACGCTCAAGTCATGGCCGGCGTTTTCAAAAAACGTGGGTTCGATGTTGTTTCGGACGGGACAGATAATCATCTTTTTTTGGTGAGCTTGATAAAACAAGGGATTACGGGAAAAGATGCAGATGCAGCATTAGGGCGGGCCCGGATCACGGTCAATAAAAATGCGGTGCCCAACGACCCTCAATCACCCTTCGTTACATCTGGATTACGAATCGGAACGCCCGCGGTAACTACTCGCGGTTTTAAAGAAACTGAATGCACGGTTTTGGCTTCTTGGATTTGCGACATCTTGGATCATCTGGGCGATGCTGATGTCGAGGCGCATGTGGCAAAACAGGTTGGGGGCCTATGCGCGTTGTTTCCAGTCTATTCAGACTAAGTCCACATCAGCATTCGAGGCGGAAGCAAATGTCCTTAAGCGTTTTTGATCTATTCAAAGTTGGGATTGGACCGTCCAGCTCACATACGGTTGGCCCAATGAAAGCCGCGGCGCGATTTGCTGAAGGGCTACGCAGCTCAGGAATCCTTGAACAGGTAGTTAGCATCCGTGCTGAGCTTTACGGGTCATTGGGAGCGACAGGCAAAGGGCATAGCAGTGATAAGGCTGTCATATTAGGCCTCGAAGGAGAGTACCCGGAAACCGTCGATACTGCGACGGTGGATAGCCGGTTGGCCGCTATCCGCCAATCGGGTTCGCTGACCCTGTTGGGGAAAAGGCAAATTCGATTTGTCGAAAAGGAACATTTAGTGATGATCAGGAGACCTCTCCCTTATCATCCGAATGGTATGATCTTGAGAGCATTTGATCGTGCAGGGTTGCAGCTGCTTAGCCGCGAGTATTATTCCGTGGGGGGTGGTTTTGTCGTAGATGAAGAAGCCGTAGGTGCTGATCGAATTGTTGAGGATCGAACACCGCTGCGTTATCCGTTTTTAACCGGTCAGCAGCTGCTCGAGCAATGTAGTGAGCATGGGCTTTCCGTGAGCGAGCTAATGGCGCGCAACGAGCTCGCTTGGCGTACTCAAGAAGAGACAAACCAAGGGCTTTCACATATATGGCAGGTCATGCAAGACTGCGTTCGAGCCGGTTGTCATAATGAAGGTATTATGCCCGGCGGCCTTAAGGTGGAACGCAGAGCCGCAAAACTTTACCGGAAACTTTGCAGCGCACCCGAAGCCGGCTTAAAGGACAGTCTCTCCGTACTAGACTGGGTAAACCTTTATGCTTTAGCCGTCAATGAAGAGAATGCTTCAGGTGGTCGCGTAGTCACAGCGCCCACTAACGGAGCGGCAGGCATTGTGCCCTCAGTCCTGCACTATTATGCGCGTTTTATACCTGGCGCTAACGAGGAAGGCGTGCAACGCTTCCTCTTGACTGCCGCTGCGATTGGCATTCTTTACAAAGAGAATGCCTCCATTTCAGGTGCCGAAGTCGGTTGTCAAGGTGAAGTTGGAGTTGCGTGTTCGATGGCAGCGGGTGCGCTTTGTGAAGTTCTAGGTGGAACCGTCCAGCAAGTAGAGAATGCGGCTGAAATAGGCATGGAACACAATTTAGGACTAACGTGTGATCCCATAGGTGGGTTGGTGCAGGTGCCGTGTATTGAGCGCAATGCGATGGGGTCAGTCAAGGCAATAAATGCGGCGCGCATCGCTCTACGTGGCGACGGTCAACATTTTGTGTCTCTTGATAAGGTTATTCGGACGATGCGCCAGACTGGCGCGGATATGAAGACTAAGTATAAAGAAACCGCACGAGGCGGACTCGCAGTCAACATAATTGAATGTTGATGCCACTTTTTTGGTGATAAGGAATTAAAAGATGACTGATACAAAACTACGGCGTACGCCTCTCTATCCGATTCATCTGGAACTTGGTGCTCGGATGGTACCGTTTGCTGGTTATGAGATGCCAGTGCAGTATCCTCAAGGCGTTATGAAAGAGCATCTGCATACACGTGAGAGTGCTGGACTGTTCGATGTCTCTCATATGGGTCAGATTCGGCTCGTTGGAACAGGGGCGGCGAGTGCGCTCGAAAAACTGGTACCTGTGGACATTTTGGACCTGCCCGTGGGTATGCAGCGTTACGCATTATTCACGGATGAGAACGGAGGTGTTCTCGATGACTTAATGGTGGCCAATGCCGGTGATCACTTTTTATTAGTTGTTAACGGAGCTTGTAAACATCAGGACCTCGCTCATCTAAACGCCCACCTCGGCGATAAATGCGTAGTCGAATCACTATTTGATAGCCATGCTTTAGTCGCGCTGCAGGGCCCGCTAGCCGTAGAGGTACTGGCGCGCTTTGCTGCAGAGGTTAAGGACATGAAATTTATGCATTTTCGCGCTATGCAAATTTTGGGCATTGATTGCCACGTCAGTCGCTCTGGCTACACGGGAGAAGACGGCTTTGAGATTTCCGTTCCGGCTGAATACGCCTCTACTATAGTTCGAGCCCTTCTAGCTGAACCGGAAGTAAAACCGATCGGGCTGGGTGCTCGTGACTCGCTGCGTTTAGAGGCCGGCCTGTGTCTTTATGGCCACGACATGACTCCAAATCAAACTCCGATCGAGGCGAGCCTTGGATGGGCTATCTCTAAAACCCGACGGGTGGATGGAGTGCGGGCAGGTGGATTTCCTGGCGCGTTGCAGATATTTGCTCAGCAGCGCAACGGCGTCAGTTGCAAGCGGGTCGGCTTGCTACCGCAAGATCGAGTACCCGTCCGAGAAGGGGCAGAAATCATCAACTCCGATCATCAGATTATCGGAAAAGTAACCAGCGGTGGTTTCGGTCCTAACTTAGGTACACCGGTCGCGATGGGCTATGTACAAAGTGCTTACGCAGCGATTAATACCGGTGTCTTCGCTTTGGTGCGCGGTAAGCCAGTACCTATGAAAGTGGCCAAAACACCTTTTGTGGAACAGCGTTATTACCGTGGCTGAACGCTAGTTCAGCCACGCCGATGCGAGCTTTGAGGAATATGGCCATGACAGTTAATCATATAGGTTCACAGCGGCCCGCTCCCGCAGTGATGGGCGTCAAATTACGCGGTGCCGAAAAAGTCGCTAGAATCCCTGTCAAGATTCTTCCCACTGAAGATGTTCCGCGTAAGCCTGACTGGATTCGGGTGCCTATGTCGACATCCCCAGAAGTTTCCAGGATTAAAGCCTTGCTACGCAACCATAACCTACACAGTGTGTGCGAGGAGGCTTCATGTCCCAATCTTGGTGAATGTTTCTCAGCAGGAACCGCAACGTTCATGATTATGGGCGACATCTGCACTCGCAGATGCCCGTTCTGCGATGTGGGTCATGGGCGCCCTAAACCATTAGATCAAGATGAGCCAAAAAATTTAGCTATTGCAATTGCTAACTTGCAGCTTAAGTATGTCGTGATTACTTCCGTAGATCGAGATGATCTCCGAGATGGTGGTGCTGGTCATTTTGTGGAGTGCCTCCGCGAGATCCGCAGGCTTTCGCCAACCATTAAGCTAGAAGCATTAGTACCAGACTACCGCGGGCGGATGGAGGTGGCCCTTGCCCTTACCGAACTTGAGCCTCCTGATGTCTTCAACCATAACCTAGAAACAGTTCCTCGGCTTTATAAAGCGGTACGGCCGGGTTCCGATTTCGAGTGGTCACTGGATTTGCTCGAGTCTTTCAAGCAGCGGATGCCTCACATTCCCACAAAATCCGGTCTGATGCTCGGCTTGGGAGAATCTGACGACGAAGTGATGGAGGTGATGCTGCGCATGCGCGAGCACCAGATCGATATGCTGACGCTAGGTCAATACTTGCAGCCATCACGCAGTCATCTGCCGGTCCAACGTTTCGTTCACCCCGATACATTCAAGTGGTTCGCTGAGGAAGGACTGAAGATGGGTTTTAGAAATGTGGCTTCGGGGCCATTAGTTCGCTCGTCCTACCATGCTGATCAGCAATTAAGAGGCGAGTTACGATAGCTGGATAAGCGACTTATCGCGGTTTGGACGACACTATCGAGTGCTGAGGGGGGGCAGCGAAAGCATGATAGAAGTCTGGAGCCGCTTACATTTCCAGACCGGACCCCTATATCTATGGAGTTGTCGGGGGGTTATGAACCATCAGAGAAAATCACTGGGGGATGCTAAGTTCGTATGCATTTAGAATTTGTCCCTGAACCCTCAACGGACCGCTTTGATTATTTTAGAAGCGTTCGATTTCACGAGTGGCCGGTCATCTCTTCGCTTGCAGGTCGAGTCAACGGTAACTTCGTATGGTCCCTACCGAAGCCTGTGCCGCTCTAAATCGTCCTATGTCGGCCCTTATCCGTTTTTCCGGCAAGGATCGCGAGCGTGCAGATTTGTTGGGCAACTGGATATTCTAGGAAAATTGGAGTTGAACCAGCTGTTAATGGTAAGCGGTGATCATTTGCCAGGGCATGACCCTGGTGGCAGGGCTGCACAATATCTTGAATCAGTTCCTACCCTAGAAGTTGTTCTCGACGCTCGCCCAGATTGGCTGCTGAGTGATGCAGTCAATCCATTTAAATATCGCGAAGATTGAAGGTTGTGCCCAGTAATTCGAAGCACAAAAGAAATTTGCCGCTGGCACAGATATTTTAACTGTTCAACTCGGATTTGACGACCGAAAGCATATGGATGCGCTTGGTTGGATGGCTAGCCAGGAGCGGCCAAGGCCGCTGCTGGCTTTTGTAATGGGCTTGACCAAAAGTAGAGCGGCCGCGCTGAACCAGGTACCTGGTATGTCGGCCACCCCTTGGATGCTCAAAGTACTCGGTGCCGAAACCGCTGTCTCAAAAGCTTACGCACATTCACAAAGTGCTGACCGACGAGGTCTCCAAATTATTGGCCTATGGCTCATGCGATACGTTGGATACAGCTATCAGGGGTCCATACTCTAGAAGAACTTGAAATTTTGGGGGAGCGGGTATCATTTTGGGCGCTCAGTATTGACTCCACTGAATGTTGGGAACGACCTGGGCTGCTAGTTCGCAGTTGCCCTTCCAGCAAGATGTGTTGTTCCGCTTTATGGCGAAAGCTAGTACTTGGTGAATCCACAGTAACGGCAACCCGAAACGAAATCCTTCGCTATCGCTTTTTAGCAGGTGTTCATGGCCAGTTATTCACCAGTGTCACCAGGATTGACACGGGGTTTAAATCATTCGTCAAACCCTCTGTATGCTCTTCCGCGGCGGCGGCATCGAGGTTGTTGCATCAGTTGGAAAGCCCCTTAAAAGGACCGCTCGTTGGATGGGATACATGCGGCGCCTGTCGATTAGGTGACACACTATATACTCGTCTAAAAACTTGTCAAAATGATTTGTCAGATGGACCATGCGGCGCGACATGACTAAATCGTTGTGGATTGGGGATCGTGAATGTATTCACAATGTTAAGTACCGTACCGCTATATTGGTATCACTGAATAGCGGCTCTCGTGGAGCGGCTAATCCCGGGTGTATAGGACAGTAATCATCGTATAAGCTCTTGGCCGCAGTGGCTTGAGATTGATGCACCTCAAGCACAAGATTAACTTGGCTATGGCCAACTATAGCTTGCACCTTAAATTCCAACGTCTTCGGTACTATTTGGCCGAATACATAGCCTGTGGTGTATTTGTTCATGCAAATGCTATTGTATCTTGAGATTGGAAGCGATGCGGTTGGTGCCGAAACTGAATCCGATGGCCGAGATGTTGCTTTGGGCGCTATTAAAAAAGCATGTTTTCGATTATAAGGGCAGGTGATTGAGTTTTTAAATCAATATGTTTAATTCTCGTCGCGGTCGTGAGCGCGGAGTGATTTTTTTGCCATATCGGATTCAGTACGCTCGATCTTATTTTTGCTCACGGTGGTATTTAATCAAGCAGGCGAGACGGGTAGTTGAGGCTCACGTTTGCAGCATGCCATCTTTGAGAGCAGCTTTATTATGCTGGTAACTGAAAACTGTGCCAATCGTTTGCCTGGCTCGAGACAGGCGGCTCATGACGGTGCCAATAGGTACCTCTAAGATCTCGGCGGCTTCCTTGTAGGTGAAGCGCTCCACGGCCACCAGCAACATGACCTCCCTCTGGCCGTCGGGCAGGTTGCTGACGGCCGCCAGTATTTGTTTGTGCATCAGATCATTTTCAGGTGTTTGGGCGGTAGGATCAGTGACAGACTCAATGATGCTGTCGTTCCAATCCTGCCGTGAGCGGCTCCTCACGTTGCGTGAACGAACCTCGTTAATCCAAGTGGTGTGTACGATAGAGAACATCCAACTTAACGGGGAGGTATCAGCCTGCAGTTGGTGCGTGCGTTCCAGAGCTCGAACGCATGCGAGCTGAACCAAATCCTCGGCGTCATGCCGATCGCCCGATATGCGCAGCGCGAATGCCCATAGCCGCGGTAACATGCCTGGGAGCAAAGCGGGTAAGTCTGCGCCAGTAATCGCCATATTTCCTCATCTTTACAGGCAGTCTGAAATGGAGGTGAAGCCATTTTTGTCATTCGTCACCGTTACCAGGCGGGCGCCTCCATCGCGTGCCTTAGACTTCGCTGTCTCAGAACCGATACACTGTGCAGATTGTGCCATTGCAAAAAGCAAAAACCCATCCGGATGCACAATCTCTTGAAAGATTTTACACTGCAGCTAAGTGACAGTTTCACATCGATTGAGTTCGGGTTCAGATATCGTGCATCGCAGCACAGAATGATATTAATATGATGGCGACCTGACCACCCCTGTAGGTCGCTTGACGGCTCACAAGGCCGAAACAGAGTACCGCTAAGCGCAATGAATTACGGAGATCGGGAATTGACCACCACTGTAGCGGATGATGCCCTGCTGATGGCTTATGTTGATGGCGAACTTTCGCCGCAGCAGTGCGAAGAAATCGAGCAGCTCATGAACGCTTCGCCTGATCTGGCCGAGCGCGTCGCACTGTTGATGGCTTCTGTATTGCCCTATCCCGAAGCCTTCGCCCGTCAGCCGGTTCCACCTGTGCCCGAGAGTTTGGTACGTAATGTAGATCAGATGGTCGCTCTACACGTCGGCGCCTGTGCCACCACACCGCAAAACTCAGATCGTCCTGCCTTAGTCCAGAAACCCCTTAAAACCTTCCAACAAGAAAGTCTGCTGTCCCGCCTATTCGGCCGGCCGAAAATCGGTTGGCTGGCTGTTGCCTTTGCCACTGGGTGTGTGTGTTATGGGTTGGTACTGCAGCCCGGTGTTTTCAGCGACGGTCTCAACGACGACAGCCTCATTAGTGGCAATGCGGTAGGACAGATTCAGCCATCGGCCTGGGTGAAACAGGCAGCTAGCTATCAGCAACTTTATAGCCGTGACACTATGAGCTATGTCACCCCGGATCCCGAGGGCGTCGGCAAGACTATTAACGATATCCGCCATGTTGATGGGCTGGCACTGCGCGTTCCTGATTTAAGTTCCGCCGGGCTGACCTTTAAGCGCGTGCAGCGTCTGCGCTTCAATAACAAGGCGCTGATTCAATTGGTTTACCTGCCGCAAAGGGGCGACCCCGTCGCGCTGTGTGTGATGAAGGAGCCAATGCCGGATCAGTCAGTTGCGCAATTGGATGTATCAGGAATGAACGTTGTAGTCTGGCGACAGTCCGAATTGGGCTATGCCCTGATCGGTTCACCAGAGGGCGTTGACATGAATGCAGTAGCTCGTCTGGTCGCCGATCGCAGGTCCGGCCAACTCTTCGCTGGGAACCTATCATTGCCGATGTGGATTGCTGGCATTCGCGATTAGCACGCTCGTCAATGGGAACATCGACAGGCGCCCGATTCTGGATCGTTTGAATGGGCAAGAAATTCTCGGTAAGTTTCGTTTTTGCTTGGTGTCTGGTGTCGTTGGCGGTTTTTGGTTGTGTGTTGTTCGTCTACCGCACCGGCTGGTCATCTTCTTCCGCGCTATCTTCCCCCGCTGGCGCCTCACGTATGGTCGATGCGTTTGAGGCTGTATCAGGACGTCATCCGGGCTTTCGTCGAAATCACGCTAAGGGCATTTGCGTCACCGGCCGATTCCAAAGCAACGGCAACGTATCGGACATTTCCAGCGCCCTATTCTTCCGCCCAGGCAGCTACCCGGTAATTGGGAGACTTTCAGTGGTGGGTGACAATCCTTCTGTCAACGATACGCAGAGTCGTCTTCGCAGTTTGGCGCTGGAGATGACCGCAGGCACCCAGTCCTGGCGCATGGCGCTGAATTCGATCCCGATATTTTTCGTCAACACCCCTGAAGCGCTGCTGGAGCAGTTACGCGCCTCTGTGCCGGATGCTAGAAGCAACACAGTCAACGCCGAGCGGATGAATTCCTTTTTTCAGGCGCATCCCGAAACTCGACCGTTCGAGGACTGGATGAACAGCCATCAACCGTCCTCCGGATTCGACAATGCGCCGTACTACAGCGTCAACGCTTTCCGCTTCATCGATGCCAATGGCCAGGAGCATTTCGTGCGTTGGCGTATGGAACCGGAAAAATCCTTCCAACCAATCAGCGATGAACAGATCGAACACAGCGACCCCGACATGCTGGCGTACAGCCTGGTGTCAACGCTCAGGCAAGGACCGATACGCTGGCATTTGATCGTCACGCTGGCGTTGCCCGATGACCCGGTTAACGATGCCACGCAGCTGTGGTCGAGAGACGGCCATCGGGAGGTCGACGCCGGAGTGCTGGTGATTGATCGTCAGCAGCCGCAGATAGATGGCTCTTGCCGAGATATCGATTTCAATCCGCTAGTGCTACCGTCCGGCATTCAGCCCTCCGACGATCCGCTGTTGCGTGCCCGCAGCGCTGCGTATGCCGAATCCCATCGACGACGGGTCGAGGAAGCGACAGCTCACTGACAGCTATTCTCGCCCCGTCACATATTTTTTCGCCTTTTACGGAATAAAGCGCTAGCACCAGTTGTTATCCCCTCAGACACGGAATTATATGAGACTGACGGGGTACGCCTATGGGCCTTTTCAATCACCTGCCACATGCCGCTGCAATAAGTGCGCTATCTGCCAGAGGTCGTCATGAGTGACCTTCAGGTGAACCACCTCGCAGGTCTGGCGGAGCCGCTAGGTGCAGAAGCCCCCTGCGGCAACAGCATCGAATATGAGCCCGATTATCTCCTGCTTGAAGAAGAGGCCCAGGGTAAGCCGGAAATCGAGTACGGCAACGTACTGACCCAAGCTATCACGCCAGACTGGAAGCAGGTCATGCGCCTCGCCTTGCCACTGGCCAAGCGCAGTCGCGATCTGCGCCTGGCGCTGCATCTGACCCGTGCCGAGCTAAATCTGCAAGGCATCCAAGGCTTCTCGGCGGGGCTGAAATTGATAGAACGCTTGCTGGGCGAGCAGTGGGATCACGTCCACCCTCAACTGGACCCCGACGATGACCACGATTCTCAACTGCGGGTCAACGTTATTGCCAGCCTCTGCGAGGCAACCGGGATGCTTCAGGATTTGCGTCAAACCCCTTTGATTGATGTGCCAGCGCTAGGGCGGGTTAGCCTCCGCGATATCGATCTGGCCATTGGCGAACTGGCGGTTAGTCCAGGTCAGGACAAACCCTCGTTGGCGATGATCGAAGCCGCGTTCCAAGAGGCTGGGCATGACCAGCTTTCGGCCACTCTGGCTGCTTTAGAGCAAGCTATTCAGAGCAGTGTGTGTATCGAAACGATATTGACCGAGCGGGTCGGCTTCGGTAGTGCAATCGACCTGAGCGGGTTGACGGCTATGCTGCGCCGTGCCGCCGATGCGCTACGTCAGCGCTTGCCGCAACACGTTGTTGCTGAGTCTGGCGCTTCCATTACTTCAGCCTCTCCCGCGAAACCTGTTGTCCACGGCGAAATCGGCAGTCGTGACGATGTCCGACAGACGCTGGATCGCCTGTGTGGCTATTTCGCTGTTCACGAACCCACCAGCCCCGTGCCGCTGTTGCTGCAACGCGCTCGGAAATTGCTCGACCTGACTTTCATGGAGTTGCTGCAGGACCTCGCGCCTGATGGTGTGGCGCAGATGGCTGTGGTCAGTGGCATTCGTAACGATGATCGAAATGACGGATGAGTGCGTCCCCACTCAGCATGACCCTTTGATTACCCACTCACCGGAGAAGTCCCGTGGCAGAAAATAGTCAGAAATTCATTGCTCGAAACCGTGCTCCGCGCGTCCAGATCGAATACGACGTTGAAATCTACGGTGCTGAAAAAACCGTGCAGTTGCCATTTGTCATGGGGGTGTTTTCCGACCTCTCTGGCAAGCCCTCCGAACCACTGCCTGCTGTAGCCGAGCGCAAGTTTCTAGAGGTGGATGTCGACAATTTCGATGAGCGTCTGAAGTCGATGAAACCGCGTGTCGCCTTTCAGGTGCCCAACACGCTTACCGGGGAAGGCAATATGCCGGTGGAAATCACCTTCGAGAACATAGATGACTTCACCCCAGGCGCCGTGGCGCGGAAGGTGCCGTCGCTTAATGCGTTGCTGACCGCCCGTAACCAATTGTCCAACCTGCTGACCTACATGGACGGAAAGACCGGCGCCGAAGAATTGCTCGCAAGGGTACTCAATGATCCCGCACTGATGCAGGCGCTCAACTCCGCGCCAGTACAACCTGCCGTCGAAACGGTCGATCCACACACCGACTGACCACAAAACCCTGACTGACCTGTAACCCCGGCTGGGCCTTTGGCACCGGCAGGTAGACCCCTTTGCCCAAATTTTGAGGGATGCTGCAATGTCCACCACTCAAGCGTACGAAACGACAGCGCCTCTAGACACCCGCGAAGTAGACCTCGGAGACTTCGCCAGCCTGTTGCAAAAAGAGTTCAAGCCTAAAACTGACAAGGCCCGCGATGCGGTGGAGACCGCCGTGAGGACGCTCGCTGAGCAAGCGTTGCAAGGCACTCAGATGATTTCTGGCGATGTTCTTGGGACCATCGAAGGCCTGATCGCAGAGCTTGATCGCAAACTTTCGGAGCAGGTCAATCACATCCTCCATCATGAAGAGTTCCAGTCGGTCGAAAGTGCCTGGCGTGGTCTGCATTACTTGGTGAGCAATACCGAGTCAGACGAGTCGTTGAAAATCCGGGTGATGAACATCTCCAAGACTGAGGTACACAAGACGCTGCGCAAGTTTAAGGGTGTGGCTTGGGACCAGAGTCCGATTTTCAAGAAGTTGTATGAAGAGGAATACGGTCAGTTCGGTGGTGAACCGTATGGCGCTTTTGTCGCCGATTACTACTTCAACAACAGTGCTCCGGATGTGGAGCTGCTTACGCAGATGGCCAAGGTCAGTGCTGCCGCGCATTGCCCGTTGATCACCGCCGCTGACCCGAGCGTGATGCTTATGGAGTCTTGGCAGGAGCTGGCCAACCCTCGTGACCTGACCAAGATTTTCCAAACTCCTGAACACGCCGCATGGCGCAGCTTCCGAGCTTCGGAGGATTCCCGTTACGTTGGTCTCGCCATGCCCCGTTTCCTTGCGCGGGCACCCTACGGCGCCAAGTCCAATCCCGTGGAAGATTTTGACTTCGAGGAGTCCACCGACAGTGTGGGCAGCAAGGATTTCACCTGGGCCAATGCCGCCTATGCCATGGCAGTGAACATCAATCGCTCGTTCAAGCAGTACGGCTGGTGCTCGCAGATCCGGGGTATTGAGTCCGGTGGAGCAGTAGAGGGACTGCCGGTGCATACCTTTCCGACCGACGACGGCGGTATCGACATGACCTGTCCGACCGAAATCGCCATCAGCGACCGCCGCGAGGCCGAGCTGGCGAAGAACGGTTTCATGCCACTGGTGCATAAGAAAAACAGCAATCTGGCAGCGTTCATTGGTGCGCAATCGATGCACAAACCTGCTGAGTACGACGACCCGGACGCCACGGCCAATGCCAACCTTGCAGCGCGGCTACCTTACCTGTTCGCCACCTGCCGCTTCGCCCATTACCTCAAATGCATCGTGCGCGACAAGATCGGCTCGTTCAAGGAACGCGCCGACATGCAGGTCTGGCTCAACAACTGGATCGGTCGTTACGTCGAGCACAACCCGGCCACTGCCACTGAGTCGGATAAGGCTCGCAAGCCGCTCGCCGGTGCCGAAGTAGTGGTCGAGGAGGTTGAAGGCAACCCTGGTTACTACCACTCCAAGTTCTACCTACGTCCGCACTACCAACTTGAAGGCCTCACGGTGTCCCTGCGTCTGGTCTCCAAGTTGCCGTCGGCCAAGGCCTGATGACGTCACCGATGGCCAGGCACTCTTGCTGCACCTCAACCATTGATCGATAGAAAAGGTACTGAACATGATCCTGCTCAACTTCAACGGAAAAAAAATCAAAGGCACATCGACCGTCTCGGCGCATACCGACTGGATCACCATCGATGCCATCCAGATGGGCGTCGGGCGGGCCATCTCTACCAGCGGTGGCGGCGCCGATCGTGATACCAGCAACCCGTCCTTCTCGGAAATCTCTCTGACCAAGGCTACCGATCTAGCCTCCGCCGATCTTTTCATGGAAGCCGTGTGCGGCAAGAGCTTGGGCAAGGCCGAGATTCACTTTATACAGACCGGAGGTGCCGAGAAGAAGGAACAGGTGTTCCTGAAACTGGAGCTGGAAGAGGCCATCATCAGCTCCTACTCAGCCAGCAGTAATGGTGAGCGCCCAAGCGAAACCTTCTCCATCAACTTTACCAAAATCAGCTATCAGTACGACTCTTTCAGTGGCGAGAAAATCACGACCGGCACGCCGAAGAAGTGGGACTTGGAAGCAAACGCCAAGATTTGACCGAGGCTCCGGGGCTGGCTGGCGCACGGGCGTCGGTCGGTCCTTTCTAGGTGCAGAATTTTCGATGGGCCCTTGCGAGTTTTCCGATGAAATGGGAGTCGAACCGTGGCTGAGCTGACCAGTAGAGAGCGCCTGCAACCATCGTTGCTGGACCGTCTGACCGACGATGCGCGCGAGCAGATCCAAGAGTCTCGCGAACAGCGCGTACTGTCTATGCGCAGCTTGCGCAAGGCGGTGCTGCGTGATCTTGGCTGGCTGCTCAATAGCACCAACCTGGGTAGCGTGCAGGACCTGACGGCGCATCCGTTGACTGGCCGATCGGTACTTAATTTCGGCTTGCCTGACCTCTCCGGAAAGACCGCGGCCGGCCTAGATCCCGCCGAGTTCGGGCGACGCATCCGCCGTGCCATCGAGGATTTCGAGCCACGGATCCTGCGGGACAGCGTGCGAGTCACACCGCTGCCTCAGCGTGGCGATCATGCCAGCCCCAATCTGGTTGCCTTTGAAATTCACGGCGAGCTTTGGGGGCAACCGTTGCCCGAGCGCCTGTATCTGAAAACCGAACTGGACCTTGAAGCCGGTGACGTGAAGCTGTTCGACATCGAATCGAGGGATACCCGGTGAATGACGAACTGCTGCGTTACTACGAGCGCGAACTCCAGCACCTGCGGGAAATGGGCGGAGAATTCGCACGCGAGTTTCCGAAGGTGGCAGGGCGCCTTGGTCTTGAAAGCCATGCGTGTACCGACCCCTACGTCGAGCGCTTGCTGGAGAGCTTCAGTTTTCTCGCTGCGCGGGTGCAGCTAAAAATCGACGCTGAATTTCCCCGTTTCACCAATCATTTACTGGAGCTGGTTTACCCGCATTATCTGGCACCGACGCCTGCAATGGCGGTTGTGCAACTTCAACCAGATATGAACGAAGGTAGCCTCGCGCAGGGTTTTAAAGTCGATCGGGGTACGGCGTTGAATAGTCTGCTAGGCAAGGGCGACCAGACAACGTGTGAGTTCCGTACCGCGCACGATGTGACATTGTGGCCAGTTGAGTTGATCGAAGCGCGCTACTTCGCCTGCTCAGGGCAGGTTGGTGGTGTGGAGTTGTCCCGACTGGGGCAGATAAAGGCAGGGCTAAGGCTGCGTCTGCGCGTCGGCGCAGGCTTGGTCTTCAACGAACTCGATATGGACACCTTGGCGTTGCATTTACGTGGCGCCGATGCGTTGCCTGGGCGGATACTCGAACAAATCCTGGCCCAAGCCGCCGGGATTCTCGTGCAGCCTGTCCAGGATGACCATCGCTGGCATCAAATCATCGCCCCTTCGGCTATTCGCGGCCAAGGTTATGGTGATGATCAGGCGTTGTTGCCAGTGGGCCCGAGATCCTTTCAGGGCTATCGGCTGCTGCAGGAATATTTCGCCTTGCCCCAGCGCTTTCATTTCGTCGAGTTGGGCGGCCTGTCCCCAGCGATCCAACGCTGCGAGGCACGCGAAATCGACGTGACTGTGTTGTTCAAAACCCTCGCTCCAGGCCTCGAACAGTCGGTCAGCGCTGAACAGTTCGCGCTGCACTGCACCCCGGCGATCAACCTGTTTCCCAAACGTGCCGATCGTGTTCATTTGTCCGATCAGCAGGCCGATTACCATGTGGTCCCTGATCGTACCAGGCCTATGGATTACGAGATTTATCAGCTCAACAATGTTACCGGCTATGGTAGCGGAGCCGAGGCCAAGCAGCGATTCGAGTCCTTCTACCGTGCCAACGATTTGCACAGTGGGGTAACTCAAGGCGCTTGGTATCAGGTGCGTCGTGATACGCGGGTATTCTCCGAGCGGCAGCGTCGGGAAGGGCCACGTTCTAGCTACATCGGCAGTGAGGTATTCCTCACCCTAGTGGACGTTCACGAAGCGCCGTACCGCACTGACCTACGTCAGCTAGGCGTCGACACCCTGTGCACTAACCGCGACTTGGTGCTGAGTATGCCGGTGGGAGGTGGCAAGACGGATTTCACGGTTGAGGCCGGCGCGCCGGTACAGTCAGTGCGCTGCGCGATAGGTCCGACCGCGCCGCAACGGTCGTTTGCTCAAGGCGAGACAGCGTGGCGGCTGGTCAGTCATCTTTCTCTTAATTACCTGTCTTTGCTTGATAAGGATGATCAGCAGGGTGCCACTGCTCTGCGCGAGCTGCTGAAACTGTACTGCGGCGTCGAAGATTCCCCCGCACACAAGCAGATCGAAGCGCTGCGCTCGGTCACGGCACAGTCCATCGTTAGACGCCTCCCGTTATCCGGTCCCATCACTTATGGACGCGGTCTGCTGGTCAACGTGACGCTTGACGAAAGTGCTTTTGAAGGCGGCAGCGTATTTGTCTTCGGCGCAGTGCTAGAGCAATTCTTCGCCAAATACGTGGCACTCAATTCCTTTACCGAAACGCATATATCTAGCACCACGCGCGGGCTGATCATGCGGTGGCCTGCGAGGGTAGGACGATGCGAGATCCTTTAGCTCTGTTACAGCGCCTTGAGCACCGTCCGGCAGCCTTTGATTTTTACGCAGCGCTGCGGCAGATCGAGTGTGCTTTTGCGGAAAAGCCAAGGATTGGCCAGGCCGCGCGACCGGCGGATGAAGCTCTGCGTTTTGGCCAGCAACCGTCACTGGCCTTTGAACCGGCGATGCTGGCAAGCCTGCGGGCGGGCGACGATCAGCGAGCGCCCTTGTTGCTGTTCAATTTCTTCGGCCTGCTGGGCGCCAACGGACCGATGCCGGTGCATCTGACCGAATATATTCGCGACCGTCAGCGAAACATGAGCGACCCTACGCTGGCGCGTTTTTGCGACGTCTTTCATCATCGCCTGATTAGTCTGTTCTATCGTGCCTGGGCTTGCGCTCAGCCTGCCGTCAGCCTGGATCGTCCAGGAGCTGATCGGTTCTCCGTTTACGTCTCTTCGTTGATCGGCTTGGGCATGCCATCCCTGCAACGACGCGATGGCGCCCCGGACATCGCCAAGCAGCATTACGCAGGGCGTCTTGCACCCCACACCCGCAACGCCGACGGCCTGTCTGCAGTGCTCAGTGATTTCTTCCAAGTGCCGGTCAAAGTACAGCAGTTCGTTGGTCACTGGATGTCGCTGCCTGCTGATGGCGTCTGTCGGCTGCGCAGTGGCCCTGATGCAGAGCGTCTGGGCGCGAGCACGGTGCTTGGCAAGAAAGTCTGGAATGCCCAGCACAAATTTCGCCTGCTGATCGGTCCGCTGGATATGGAGCAGGTTCGGCGCCTGTTGCCGGGGCAGGACAGCATGCAGCGACTGACGGCCTGGGTTCGACAATACGCCGGGCTGGCGCTGGACTGGGACGTCAATCTAATCGTCAGAAAAGAGCATCTGCCCGGCACGCGACTTGGCCAAGACACAAGGCTTGGCTGGAGCAGTTGGCTGAGTAGCACGATCCCGAATGAGGATGACCGGCAGTTGCTGATCAACCCTCACATTGCCCTTTCCGTAACTCCCCCATCGCAAGGATCAGTTCATGGCTGAGATCAGTCGCGTTGCTTTGTTCGGCAAACTCAACAGTCTGTGTTATCGGGCAATCGAAAGCAGCACAGTGTTCTGCAAGCTGCGGGGCAATCCGTATGTGGAATTGGTGCACTGGCTGCATCAACTGCTGCAATTAGCCGATTCCGATATGACGCGCATCCTGCGTCACTACGAGGTCGACCCAGCGATGCTGGCGCGTGACCTCACCGCTGCGCTGGACCGCTTGCCCCGTGGTTCGACTTCGATTACAGACCTGTCATCGCAGCTGGAGGACGGTGTCGAACGCGCTTGGGTCTACGCCACGCTGCTGTTCGGCGAGTCGCAGGTACGGTCCGGACATCTATTGGTCGCGCTGCTCAAGGACAAAGCCCTGCGTAATAATCTGTCGGGCATGTCCAATCAGTTCGCGAAGATCAAGGTCGAGGATCTGACCGAGCATTTTTCCAGCTTATTCAGGGATTCTCCGGAAGGGCAGCTGTCCGCCAGCGATGGATTTCAGCTCGAACATTCTTCCGTGCCAGGAGAGGCGGCGGCCGCACTGCCGCCAGCTGCGATGGGCCGTCGGGAGGCGTTGCATCGCTTCACCGTTGACCTTACCGAGCAGGTCCGAAGCGGCAAGATGGACCCCATCGTGGGGCGCGACGACGAGATTCGGCAGGTCATCGACATCCTTATGCGTCGCCGGCAGAACAATCCGATTTTGGTGGGTGAAGCCGGGGTGGGAAAGACCGCTGTGGTTGAAGGTTTTGCCCAGCGCATTGTGCGCGGTGACGTTCCTCCGGCCCTGCGCGAGGTGCAACTGCTGGCGCTTGATGTTGGCCTTCTCCAGGCCGGGGCGAGCATGAAAGGCGAGTTTGAGCAGCGGCTCCGTTCAGTGATCGACGAGGTTCAGTCCAGCGCCAGACCCATCATTTTGTTCATAGACGAGACTCACACGCTGGTTGGCGCCGGCGGCGCTGCAGGTACTGGCGACGCCGCGAATCTGCTCAAGCCGGCATTGGCCCGAGGCGTCTTGCGCACGGTGGGCGCGACTACCTTTGCCGAGTACAAAAAACACATCGAGAAGGATCCTGCCCTGACCCGGCGTTTCCAGACGGTGCAGGTCGATGAGCCTGACGAATCCCGCGCGTTGTTAATGATGCGGGGTATTGCCAGCGCCATGGAGCAGCATCACCAGGTGCCGATTCTCGACACCGCGCTCGAAGCGGCTGTGCGTCTGTCCAACCGGTATATCCCCGCCCGTCAATTGCCGGACAAGGCTATCAGCCTGCTGGACACGGCGTGCGCCAGAGTCGCCAGCAGTCTTCATGCGACGCCGGCAGAAGTCGATGACAGCCGCCGACGTATCGAGGCCCTGGAGACCGAGATTGCGATCATAGAGCGTGAGCGCAACTTGGGTGCCGATACTGATGTACGTCGTTTGGCGACCTTGCAACTGCTGGAAAATGAACGAGGACGGCTGGATCAGCTTGAGTCGCGCTGGAGCGGCGAACAGTCGCAGGTCTCATCAATCCTTGAACTTCGTGCGCAGTTGCGCGACCTGGCGGCCGCGTCCGAAGAGCCCGAGCAGGCTCGTGAGCATGCCCTGCGGGCGCTACGCGCTAAGCAACAGACCCTAGCAGAAGCTCAGGGCGAAACGCCGCTGATCCTGCTGACCGTCGACGAGCAGGCAATCGCATCCGTGGTGCAGGACTGGACAGGCATTCCTGTGGGCCGGATGGTGCGCAACGAGATTGATAATGTACTCAATCTTGCCGAAACCCTGTCAGGCCGCATCATCGGTCAGCGCCATGCGCTGGAGATGATTGCCCGGCGCATCCAGACCTCCCGCGCAGGTATGGACAATCCCGACAAGCCGGTGGGGGTGTTCATGCTCGCCGGGACCTCGGGTGTGGGCAAGACCGAGACTGCGCTGGCACTGGCCGAGTCGCTGTATGGCGGTGAACAGAACCTGATTACCATCAACATGAGTGAATACCAGGAAGCCCACAGCGTCTCCACGCTCAAAGGCGCACCGCCGGGTTATGTCGGCTATGGCGAGGGTGGTGTGCTTACCGAAGCGGTACGACGCAAACCCTACAGTGTGGTGTTGCTGGATGAAGTGGAAAAGGCACATCCGGACGTACACGAGCTGTTCTTCCAGGTCTTCGATAAAGGCTGGATGGAGGATGGCGAGGGCAGGGTGGTCGACTTCAAGAATACCCTGATCCTGCTGACCACCAACGCCGGAACCGAAACCATCAGCCACTTGTGCAGCAGTTCCGATTTAACTCCGGATCCTGAAAGCATCGGCAAATCCCTACGTCAGCCGCTGCTGCAGATCTTCCCACCAGCGTTGCTGGGGCGTGTGGTGGTGATCCCGTACTACCCGCTGAGCGACGCGATGCTTTGCCGGATTATCCGCCTGCAATTGCAGCGCATAGAGAGACGCCTGCATGACCAGCACAAAGTGTTTTTGACCTTTGACGATGAGGTTGTGGGCCTGATTGCCAGCCGCTGTACGGAGCTGGAAAGCGGCGGCCGGATGATCGACGCGATTCTCACCAATTCGATATTGCCGACCATCAGCCGTGAATTCCTGACGCGCATGAGCCAAGCAATGGCTATTGCGCAGGTGCACGTTTCGGTGTGCAACGGCGAATTCGCATATGTATTCAGCTAAACACGCTTCAGTATTTCGCCGTCTATTACATTTTCGATCACGGGAGCAGTGACTATGCCTTGCGCTAAACGCTACACATTTACTGACGTCAACCGGATTCTTCAAGAGAGCGAGGGTCGCAGCGTTCAACCTGGTCGTCCGGTCGGGCATGCGTTGGGGCTGCATGTTGAGGCTGGGGGGTTGGATATCTCCGATCGTCTGTTACGTACCGGCACGGCGGTGGGTACACCTACTCGCTGGCGTACCGGGCGCGATGCTAACGGCAACCGACCGCTAACCGGTTCGTTGGAGCACCACAGTCTGACCTCCCAAGTAAATAAGTACATTCTTGGCGGGCCGACCGGCGCTATGAGCGAAACCATAGACGTGTGGACCGGAGGTGCTACGTTGACCAATCGACAACGCAGAACTCACGAGGCCAATTTCAAACGGGCTTTTGCCAACGAGAAGACATCCTCAGGCGCATTTGTTGACCGACAACAGGCCATTCTCATCGCGACGTTTCTCCTAAATTCAACTGATGGTATGGCCCAGCTGGATCTACTCGACAACGGTTCGGAGCAACGAGTCAAACTCGAGTCAGTGGTGCCCGCGACGTTAAGGGGAAACGCAGTAATGGTTTACTACGCCGGCACGCGAACAGGTGATTCGGATATCACGACCCAAAGGCCTATTTCGTCAGCAGTGATGATAGTCGACCGGCTTACTGCTGACGAGATCCACATTCAGACCTTTTATCCGGTAGTGTGAAACCGTCTTAGAGTCATGATTCATCTTCATAAATATTTAAACGATAGGAGGGCTTTCTATGCAGTTAAAAAGACCAAAGCATCCCGATATCTACTACACCACCTCGCAGTGGTTCGACAAAAATCACGGGGTCCCGTATATCGCGCACGCGATCATGCAAAATGGCAGCGCCGTGGCGTTGGCGGGCGATCCCGTTCTTGGTGAGGGTAACCAGAATTTTGCTTCTAACCATCCAGACCAGCGCTTCTGGACTACCCATGCTACGGCCATCTGGAACACATTGCAGCCGGTCATCAACAGCATCATCTGCATCGAAATTGACTGTGCGCTCATGCCATGTACTGGTCAGGGCGGTTGCGCTTTTCGGGTTCCAGGTCTGATCAGGAGGATAAATCCGTTACTGGCCAATATTCCTCTGCGCATTTACTCCCATCGGGATGAGCACATGAACCCGGCCGGTACCTCGACCAAGCGTTATTACGATGCCAATACCGCCGACGGGGACGCGATCGCCGTCCAACGGTACAACGCCCATCAGGACTGGAGCTGGTCAGCCTGGGTAGGCAAGCCGTCCTATGCCGCGCTCTACGGTTGAGATGAGCGCTTGTTTCAATATTGACCGGGCTGGTACCCGCTCCTGGCGTTGTCGCACGGTACCTGTTGGCTTCATTTACCGCACCGTTGTTCGCTGATTTTTTTCCTCGTCAGGGAATAAACCTCTACTCCCACCCGTTCTATCAGCAAGCCAGTTCTCTTTGCAGAGCTTGCGGCGGGTGTCGATGGACCTTCGCCGTGTCGTTTAAGCGTGAAGGAGCCTTCGATGCCTGTTTTGATCCCCAGCCAGTGGCTTACCCGGAGTCGGGCGTCATGAGTGTGACTCAAGCCAACCGAGAGATTGCCGTCAGCAGCGTGCTCGGCGAGGACGTGCTGTTGTTCCGGCGCATGAGCGCCACCGAGGGACTTTCGACCCTAAGCGAGTACAGCGTGGATCTCTATAGCGAGCGCTCGGATCTGCAGGTCGACGATCTGCTGGCGACACAAATGACCGTCGCCGTGGATCTGCCCAAAGGTGGCCAGCGTTACTTCAGTGGCATGGTCACGCGGTTCATCTACACGGGCCGCCAAGGACGCTTCGCCACGTATCAAGCAGTGCTGCGACCATGGCTGTGGTTCCTTACGCTCAGTAGCGATTGCCGGATCTTTCAAGAGCAAAGCGTGCCGGACATCGTCAAGGCGGTGTTTGCGCCTTACACCATCGCTGATGTCGATGCTTCGGGACTGAGCGGCAGCTATTCGGCTCTCACCTACTGCGTACAATACTGCGAAAGCGACTTCGATTTTGTCAGTCGTCTGCTCGAACAGGAAGGCATCTATTACTTCTTCAAGAGCACCGCAGGCCGTCATACTTTGGTTTTGGCTGACTCCTATGGCGCCCATTCGCCGGCGCCGGGGTACGCGCAGATTCGCTACATGCCGGGCGAAGATCAGACGATGCGCGAAAGCGAGGTGATCTATGACTGGCGTGTGGGGGGGGAGGTCGAGCCCGGTGCCTGGGCCCTGCAGGATTATGACTTCGAGAAGCCCTCGGCCAACCTGCTGGTGAAGTCAGCGCAGGTGCGCAAGTACGCTCAGTCTCGTCACGAGCGCTATGACTATCCTGGGAAATACCGCGAGCGAAAGCAGGGTGAAACCTATGCGCGCAATCGCATCGAAGCGCGCCACACCAGTTATCAACGTGTGCAGGGCGCAACCCGGGTGCGAGGGCTGTTCCCTGGCGCGTTGTTTTCTCTAGCCGAACATCCTCGCAGCGACCAGAACATGCAGGTACTGGTGCTCGCCGCGAGCTATGAGCTTTCGTCGGACACCTACGAACCTACCCGTCCTGATGACCCCGCACCGGTGCTGACCTGTGAATTCACGGCCATGTCCCGCCAGCAGGATTTCCGCCCTCCGTGTCACACGCCAAAACCAGTGGTGCATGGTCCGCAGACCGCCAAGGTGGTAGGCAAGCGTGGCGAAGAAATCTGGACCGACCAATACGGCCGTATCAAGGTGCAGTTTCATTGGGATCGCGAGGGCAATGAGGATGAAAACAGCTCCTGCTGGATTCGTGTCGCTCAAGGCTGGGCGGGAAAACGCTGGGGGAGCTTGTTTTTACCGCGCATCGGGCAGGAGGTGATCGTCAGTTTTCTGGAAGGCGATCCGGATCGTCCGCTGGTGACGGGCAGCGTCTATAACGCTGAAGTCATGCCCCCTTATACGCTGCCGGAGCAGGCCACGCGTTCCACCGTCAAAAGTAATTCTTCAAAGGGCGGCAGCGGTTACAACGAGCTGCGTTTTGAGGACAAGAAAGGCGCGGAGCAGGTATTCATTCATGCCGAAAAAAACATGGATCAGCGCATCGAGCAGGACGCGCTGGATTGGGTCGGCGGCGATCGCCATTCGCGGGTCAATAAGGATCTGCGCGAGCACGTAGGTGGTGATCGCCACCAGCAGGTCGTCGGTGATCGTAATGAGAGGGCCGGTGGCAGTGTGTCTCAAGTTGCCGGTTGTGACCTGCTGCTTGATGGCGGGATGAAGGCCAGCCTGAGCGGCGGCACCGATGTTCACATAAAGGGCGGCATGAACGTGGTCATCGAAGCCGGTGCGAGCATTACGCTCAAAGCGGGCAGCTCGTTTCTGACCATCGGGCCGGTGATCATTGCCTCGATGATTCCTTTGCCCATGCCCCAGGCTGCCGCAGCTGCGAATGCGTTGGTGCTCGCCTCTCGGCCGGGCCCGGCAGGTGTACCTCTCGAACCCCGGGAGGCTGACGATGGCAAGCATTGACAGCCAAATTCATCTGTTGTTCAGGAGCCTGATATGCCTGTGAAACTGCTGGTCAAACGTTACCGAGAACAACCGCCTGTGGCCGAGTTGTCCTGCCTGATTAACCTTGAAGGCACACTTGGTCGGGGGCCCGGTAACGATCTGGTTTTGGCTGATCCGGGCAAATACATCTCACGCAGTCATGCCAGGGTCGAGTTTCGTAATGGCGGTTACTACCTGAGCGATATCGGCAGCAATCCTAGTGTGCTCAACGAACGATTGTTGGGCAATGGCCGGGAAACGGCTCTCCAGGATGGTGATCAGTTGGTAATCGGCGACTACCAGATCGATGTCCGGGTGCTGGAACCCAAATGTGTCGATCCGGACGAGACGGGCACTGGTCAGACCTATACTCAGACTCTTGCGGTGTTCGTCCCTCCACCTGTGGTCGAACCCAAACCGCTTGCGCCTTTGCAAGCACCTTCGTTGCCGCACAGCGAGCCGGGCTTCAGCAAACCTGAAGTGCAGGCCGATGCGTTAGCCGACGCAAGCATTCTGCGGGGCGAATCGGTGTTTGACCCTGCACCGGATCTGGATGATCCGCTGGGGCTTGACCTGTTCGCTACTGGAGCAGGCGGTCAGCAGAAGCCGATTATCGAATCAGCGCACACGACGCCATTGTTGCCTGCTTTCAGAGGTGCGGAGAGCGATCATCTGTCGCCTGAATTGCATGCATTGTCCGTGTCGGCCAAGCCTTCGCTTGGTCTATCTAGCGTCTCGCTGATTCCCGACGGCTATGACCCGTTGGCCGACTTGCTTACACCCGCGAGGCCTTCTGCGCAGGTGACCGGGCCAGTTCAAGCCCCCGCGCAGGATCAGCTCAACGTCACCCAGGAAGCCCAATCGGCATCCACTATGATCAGCTCTCCGATCGAGCACCGCGGGCCGGTATCAGAAGGCGACGACAAGCTGTTCAAGGCACTGCTGGTGGGGTTGGGACTCCCAGGTCTGAGCACTTCGCGCAGCCCTGAGGCGCTGGCGCGACTAGTAGGAGAAATGCTTCGCGAAGCCACCGCGGGCACCATAAGCGTGCTGAGGGCGCGTGCGCTTACCAAACGCGAAAGTCACATTGACATGACCATGATCGGCGCACGCTCTAACAATCCGCTGAAGTTCTTTCCCGACCCTGCGAGCGCCCTAAGCCAGATGCTTAGCACCGACGCTCCGGCCTATCTGCCGGGTGTTCAGGCTCTCAATGCCGCGTTCGACGATCTTAAGGCCCATGAGCTGGCGGTGATCGCCGGGATGCGTGAAGCGTTGAGTGAAGTGGTGCAGCGTTTCGAACCCGCGCGTATCGAAAGTCGCCTGACACCGCCTGGCACATGGGACCGATTGATGCCATCCGGGCGCAAGGCGCGCCTGTGGGAGCGTCTAACCGAGCTGTACAGCGAACTGGTGCGCGACGGTGATGAGGACCTTCAGCGGATATTCGGCGAAAAGTTTTCCGCAGCCTATCAGCAGCAAGTCGTCCGGTTGCGCGAAGCCCCCTAAGGCCGGGCGACAGTCTGCTTTTCATTTGCTCACGCGAGATCCTGCTTATGTCCTGGAACAGCAAACTCATCTGGTCGGAAGGCATGCTTCTGCAGCCCCAGCACCTGCAACAGCACGACCGTTTTCTCAACGCTCATCTCGAAGCAAGAGTGGGCGCGTTACGCCCCTATGGCTGGGGGTTTTCTCGTTTCGAGATTGATGAACAACATTTGGCTTTCGGCAAAATTGCGCTTAAGTCCTACAGCGGCGTATTGCCCGATGGCACGCCGGTTGGTTTGCCGTTCGACGAGATGCCATTGCCGCTGGAGATCCCTGCCGATGCGCGGGACATTGCCGTGGTGCTGGCGTTGCCTACCGCACGTCATGGCGTGGCCGAAGTCGATGATCGTAGCAGCGCGGAAAACTTCGCCCGCCATCGCAGCGTCGAGTACGAGGCATGGGATAGCAACGGGCTGGATAACAGCGCATTGATGAATGTAGGCAAACTGCGTCTGCGTTTGGCGTTCGCCAGCGATGTCGCCGATGCCTACGCCACGCTCGGGGTGGCGCGGGTGATAGAACGTCGCGCCGATCAGCGGGTGATCTTGGACAGCGACTATTGCCCGCCAAGCCTGGATGTTCGCGCAACACCGTACCTGGCCGATTTCGTCGAAGAACTGCTCGGGCTGTTGCAGCAACGTGGTGAAACCATGGGCGCGCGCCTGACGCAGCCAGGTAATAGCGGGGCGGCAGAGATTGCCGACTTCCTGATGCTGCAGTTGCTCAATCGCAGCGAGCCGCTGGTGCGGCACCTCGTTTACATGACCGGGCTGCATCCAGAAGCTTTGTACAGTCATCTGCTTCAACTAGCGGGCGAATTGGCGACTTTTACCCAGGCCGACAAACGAGCCAGTCGCTACCCGGTCTATCGCCATGATGCGTTGGCGCAGACATTCGCGCCGCTGATGGTCGATCTGCGCCGTTCTCTCGCAACGGTGATTGATGCGCGGGCGATCCAGATTCCTCTGGAGGAGCGTCAGTTCGGTATCCGCGTCGCGGTGTTGCCGGATCGTACGCTGCTTAGTTCGGCCACGTTCGTTCTGGCGGTGCACGCGCAGATTCCTGCCGAGGCCTTACGCAGTGGATTCCCGCCGCAGGTGAAGATGGGCTCAGTAGAAAAAATACGCGACATGGTCAACCTGCAACTACCCGGAATCGGCCTGCGTCCGCTGCCGGTGGCGCCTAGGCAACTGCCGTATCACGCCGGTTTCAGCTACTTCGAACTGGACCGCAACAGTGAGTACTGGCAGCAATTGACCCACTCGGCGGGCTTTGCAATGCACGTGGCCGGCAGCTTTCCCGGGCTTGAGATGCAGTTCTGGGCCATTCGCAATTCCTGATCGACTCCCCAACAGGTAGACCCTCGTGAACGTGAACGACTCTCTGGAGTCCGGGCAGGACCCGGATCACACCTTGTTGATGCCGAGACCCGGCGGGCGTCGCCCGACATCGCCAACCCGCGCAGCAATCGACGATGCCCAGAGCGATCCACTGGCAGGCGAATCAGACGCGCAACCTACCCTCGGTGAAGGTCTGAACCCTCTGGTACGCGCTGCCAACCCGCTCCTGGACGTTGTGGCGGCGCTGCGTTCTCTGGCTCGCGCCCCGGATATGGAAACGCTGCGTGAACGCCTGATACATGGCATTCGACAATTCGAGACGCAGGCGCGCAACAGTCGGGTAGAGATGCAAACTGTCGCTGCTGCACGCTACGCCTTATGCACCCTGATCGATGAAACCATCTCCAGTACGCCGTGGGGCGAGGGTGTGTGGAACAGCCGCAGTCTATTGGTGACCTTTCATAACGAGGCCTGGGGTGGAGAGAAATTCTTTTTGATCCTACAGCGGTTGAGCCAGGACCCTCGCGCACATCTGGACGTGCTGGAGTTGATGTATCTGTGCCTGGCATTGGGTCTTGAGGGCCGCTATCGGGTTTTGGAGCGCGGGCTCGATCAACTGAGCACACTTCGCGAGAGATTGTTGCAGCTGATCAAGCGGCAACGCGCAACGGTCGAGCAGGATCTGTCCCCGCGTTGGCGTGGCACCGCCGCGCCGCACCGCTCGATGCAGCGGGCTGTTGCGCTGTGGGTGATGGCGGCAGTGGCAGCGGCCCTGCTACTGGCTTTGCAATTGACCTGTAACTGGCTACTCAATCGGCAATCTGACCCGGTGTTCGCCCAGATGGGCGAGATTCGTCTAGCCTCGCCGCTAAAAGTGGCGGTTCCCGCCGGACCGGCGCCGGTACGGGTGTCCGGATTTCTTGCGCCGGAAATTGCTGAGGGTCTGGTCAGCGTCAAGGAAAGTGCCGACCGCTCGATCATTACCCTGCGCGGTGACGGGGTTTTTGATTCGGGCAGCGCCGAGGTGTCGGGCAACTTCGAATCGCTGCTGGCGCATATCGGCGATGCACTGAAAACCGTGCCCGGCCAAGTGGTGGTCGTCGGCCATACCGATAACATTCGCCCATCGCCGTCGTCGCGTCTGTCGTCCAACTTCGATCTATCTAATGCCAGGGCGAAAACCGTGGCGCGGCTGCTGGCTGAACGTGCTGGTCCACCTGAGCGTTATCGCAGTGAAGGTCGCGGCGAAACCGAACCCCAGGTGCCTAACGATTCGCCGGCCAATCGAGCGCGCAATCGGCGCGTGGATATTACCGTTCTTATCCCTGCGCAGCCGCAGTGAGGGTCGCCCATGTCTTACCTGCTTTATTTGTTCGATGTTTTGAAGCGCTGGTTGGCGTGGCTGGCCGGTTCCTGGCTGTTGTCGTTATTGGGCGTGGGTCTGCTGTCGCTGTTGATCTGGTACGAAGGCCCGTTGGTTTCCTTTGACGGGCGTGAGCCGTTGGCGTCCCAGACCTGGCGCTGGTGCGTGATCGCAGTGCTGGTAGTGCTCTGGTTGACGTGGTTCGGCTGGCGTGGTTACAAGGCATGGCGGGCGAACCGGAGGTTGATGGCCGGGATGGAGGACGATAACGTCTTGGCCGAGAAGCCAAGCTCCCGCGCCACCGAGGCTGAAGTCGCGCTGTTGAGCGAGCGCATGCGGGCTGCCCTGGAGGTGTTGCGCAAAGCCAGCCCCGGCTGGAAACCCGGTGGTAAATATCTCTATCAGTTGCCGTGGTACATGTTCGTCGGCGCGCCAGGCAGCGGGAAGACCACAGCGCTGACCCATTCTGGTTTGCAGTTTCCCCTCCGCGATTCCTTGGGTTCTACAGCAATCGGCGGCATCGGTGGCACCCGCAATTGCGATTGGTGGTTCACCGACGAAGCCGTACTGCTGGACACTGCCGGGCGTTACACGACTCAAGACAGCGACACCCAAGTGGATAAAGCGGCGTGGGGCGGCTTTCTCGATCTGTTGAAAAAACACCGTCGTCGCAGTCCGGTCAATGGTGTGATCGTCACGGTCAGCGTCAGCGATCTACTGCAACAGAATGCAGTACAACGACAGATTCAGGCCAACGCGATCCGCTCCCGTGTACATGAACTGCACGAGCGGCTGGGGGTACGTTTCCCGGTCTACGTGGTGATCACCAAATGTGACCTGATCGCAGGCTTCACAGAGTTCTTCGAGCACTTCGGCCGGGAAGAGCGCGCCCAGGTCTGGGGGATGACGTTCCCCTTGGCCCAACCCGGGCACCCCGACCGCCCCAGCGCTGCGCTGGCTGCGTTTCCAAGTGAGTTCGACGCGCTGGAGCGCCAGTTGCAGGTTCGCGTACTGGATCGCATGCAGCAGGAGCGCGATCTGTCCCGTCGCGCCTTGCTTTACAGCTTCCCCCAGCAGTTCGCGAGCATCGGCGAGGTGCTCGGCATTTTTCTCAACTCGGTCTTCGAGCCCAACCGTTATCAGGAACCGGCGCTGGTACGAGGTGTGTATTTCACCAGCGGTACTCAGGAGGGGAGCCCGATCGACCGCATACTGGCCTCGCTGGCAGCTTCTTTCGGGCTGGGTCGCAAAGCGTTGCCTGCGGGTTATGCCACAGGTCGCAGTTACTTCATTACCCGTCTGATGCGCGAGGTGATCTTCAAGGAAGCGGGGCTGGCAGGGGTCAATCTCAAACAGGAGCAGCGTCGCAAGCTGTGGCTGCGGGTCGCAATGGCGCTGATCGGTCTGATCTCATTGCTGCTGGTGGTGGGTATCGGCATCAGCTATCAGCGCAACAAGGCCTTTGTCGAAACGGCAGCGGTGCGCACGTTTCAAGTCGCGCAACTGGTTAAGGATCTGCCAGCAGTGGGCAATGTGATGGTGACGCTGCCGTTGCTAAACGCTGCGCGGGATCTGCCAGCAGGCTATGCCCATCGGAACGACAGTGTGCCGTTGCTCAATCGTCTTGGGCTCTATCAGGGCGACAAGCTGGGGACTGGAGCCGTGAACCTGTATCGCCGGCTGCTGCGCAGTACGCTGTTACCGCATATCGTTGCCAACATGGAAAACGCTTTGCGACGTGGTGATGCCAGCAATCAGGACTTCCTTTACGAAACCCTGCGCGCCTACTTGATGTTGGGTGAACGGCAGTTTTTCGATGCTGCATCGGTGCAGGCTTGGGTCGACGTCGACTGGCGCCGGGAACTGCCGCACGCCAGCGAAGAGCAACGTCAGCAACTGGGAGCCCATGTGGCCGCCTTGTTTGATGCCGATGATGAAGACGCGCAGCCCATTCAACTGGACGCCGATCTCATCTCCAAAACCCGGCTGACCTTGGCGGGCATGCCGCTGTCGCAGCGCGTCTACAACCGGCTCAAGCGCCAAGTGGCGCAAGTCAATTTGCCGGAGCTGAGCGTCAATGGTGCGGTAGGACGCGATGTTTCCTCGTTGCTGGTTCGCCGCAGTGGGGCGCCGTTATCTCGTGGTGTGAGTGGCATTTACAGTGTCGCCGGTTATCGCGCACTGGTGGAAAAAAGCGAGCGTGCAGTGCTCGACATGGCTCGCGATAGCTGGGTGCTTGACCGCCAGGAGGCGGCGCTGAGTACGGCAAGTACCGCGAGCATGAAAGCTCAGGTGCTGGACCTGTACTACGCCGATTACATTCGCCAGTGGGACGGCTATCTGGCCGATGTGCAATTGGTGCCCTTGACGAGTCTCGACCAAGCGGCAGTGGTTACCCATGCCTTGGCGGGCAATGACTCTCCATTACGCGCTTTCCTTCAAGCCGCCGCCCGGGAAACTACCCTTGATGGCGCGCTCAAGGAGACGGCGGACGACCCGGTGGATCGGCTCGTGCGCGACAAGGTCGACGATGCCCGTAAGCGACTGGAGTCTGCGCTGGACGACAAATCAGCGACGGCCACGAACGAGCCGGTCAGTAATCCGGTGGATCAGCATTTTGCGGCGCTGCACGCGCTGGCAGGCAACGCCGCGCCAGGACCGATGGATGAAGTCGTCGCCATGCTCAAGGACACCGCGCAGTATTTCGACAGCGCCGAAAACGCCCGGCGCACTGGCGCACCCGCACCCTCGGGCGAGGTGTTGAGCCGAATTAAAAGAGCGGCCAGCGAACAACCGGTGCCGCTGTCATCGGTACTGCGCGACGTGGACGGCAGTGGCGGGGCGCTGACTTTGGGAAATGAGCGGGAACGTTTGAACGCGCTCTGGGTGTCGACAGGCGCGCCATTCTGCCGCGACGCTATTGCTGGGCGTTATCCGTTGGTGCGAGATGCCAATCGTGACGCCACCACCGACGACTTCGGCAAGTTCTTCGGGCCGGGCGGCTTGATGGATGACTTCTTCAGCAAGAATTTGGCGCCTTATGTCGACATGAGCGGTGTGCAGTGGCACTGGCGAGCGACCGGGAGTTCCCCGATGAACATCTCTCAGGATGTGCTTGATCAGTTTCAGCGCGGGGCGCGTCTGCGAGACATGTTCTTCGCGGCGGGTGCACGGCAGCCCTCGATGCGATTCGATCTGAAGCCGGTAAGTGCTGATCCTTTGTTGGGCAAGGTTACGCTGGATATTGCCGGGCAGTCGGTAGTTTCCGACGGCGCAAGCTTCGCCAGTTTCAGTCCGATCGTCCTACCCAGCGGAAAAGGCAGCGACCTGGTTCAATTGCAGACGACGCTGTCGTCTGGCCATGGCTTGCGAAGCGACGGTCCGTGGGCCTGGCTTCGCCTTCTCGATCAGGCTGTGATCAGCGGTTCTCCAGGCGAGCGTTATCAGCTGACCTTCACCGTCGATGGGCACAAGGTCACTTACGAGCTCAGAGCCAGCAGCGTGATAAATCCGTTCCGCCGCGAGGCCCTCGAACAATTTCGCTGCCCGACCCGACTTTAAGATGGCCTAAGAATGTATCAGAGCGACTCACGCACAGGTTTTTTTGGCAAAGTGGTGAGCCACGGCGACTTTGTTAGCCGCCGCTTGTCGCCGACATTTGTAAGGGAATGGGACGATTGGCTTCAGGCGGGCCTGCGATACAGTCGAGAACGGTTGGGCGAGAACTGGCAAAGAAGTTACTTGTGCAGCCCAATCTGGCACTTCGCGTTAGCCGGGGGTGTTAGCGGCGAGTCGGATTGGGCAGGGGTGGTAATGCCCAGTGTTGATCGTGTTGGCCGCTATTTCCCGTTGACGCTGGCCTGCGGTGGACCGCATGCGCCGATTATCGAGCGTCTGCGCCGCGATTCCGACTGGTACGCCGAGCTGGAAAGGCTTGCGCTGTCCTCGTTAGAACTCGGTTTTTCTCTGGAGTTATTCGACCGCGCGCTCAGTCTTTTACCCGAGCCCTCGCTTTACGTGGCATCGGCGTCGGAACCTGTGGGCGAGGAGGGGCCGTGCACGCTGTGGTTTGAGGCGCAGCCACAGGAAGATATGAAGGATGTCGTCGTTCAATGGGCTTCTCAATTAGCCAGGCTTACCGAGGGGAGATCGCTGGCGGGGCATTCGTTGTTCTGGAGCGAGGGCTCCTCGAACCTGCCTCCGACCCTGTTGCTGTGTCAGGGCCTGCCGACGGCGCAGGTTTTTGTCGAGATGCTGGCGGGTAGGCGCGTGAGTGTCGCCTGACTAGTGTGAGGCAACACTCACGCGTACTTGATCAGAACTACCGTGGCATTGTCGCGACTGCCGTATTCCGCGGCGAGCTGGATCAGTCGGTCGCTGGCGGCCTCCAGATTGTCGCCACTTACGCATTGCAGTAGTTTCGTCATCTCATGGTGCGGCACGCTGCCGTGAAGGCCATCACTACAGAGCATCAGCAGATCACCGGCCTGCACTGAGTGAACGCGGATTTCCGGGTCCACCTGCTGTGAAGGACCGATGGCCTGCAACAGGACGTTGCGTGTGGGAAGCCGATCAAAATGCCCGGCGTCCACCGCCTGCTGGTACCAGGTCTGGTCGCGGCTCAACTGCTCAAGGTCGCCTTCGCGATAGCGATACAGCCGGCTGTCACCGACATGAAACGCCAGCAACGGACCCCCCGTCTGGGGACGCCATACGCCGGTCAATGTGGTGCCCATGCCGCTGCCTTCGCTCATCCTGCGCGCTGCGTTTTTCGCGTAAAGACTGGCATTAACGCATTCCAGCGCGTCGTAAAGCACACCCACCGCCTGCATTGACGGGACCTGACAGGTTGCGTCCGGATCGCTGGAAATCCAGGGCGAATGATTCAGCTGCCGGGCAAGACATTCGCGCAGGGTTTCAAGGGCCATGGCACTGGCCAAGGCGCCGGCTTCATGGCCGCCCATGCCGTCGGCCACGGCCAGTAATTCGAGTCCGGCATCCAGCAGGAAATGGTCTTCGTTGTGGCGTCGAACCGGTCCGATGTCGCTGTGACCGAACGCGATTGCGCCGCGGAGTATGCAGGGGGATGTTGCTCGCTGGTTTTCGGCCTTCTTCATGGCAAGCACGCTGGAGGGGCCAGATCACGCAGGAAAACGGTCCGTTGTGTCGGATCGCTGATGTGCTCAGCCAGACGTTGCAGCCATGCCTGGCGTGTCGTTGTGGTCTTCGCCGCCCGGCTGGCGACGATTCGGGCTATGGGGCCGATGAGGTAAGTAAGGCGTTTTTCAGCAGTTTGACGAAAGTGATCGTCTAGGCCTCCTTCGTCGCAAACGCTGGCCGACGCGTCTGTCTGGCTGAGAATGCTGCCGTCGGTCTGTGTTCCCGTCACAGCAGGTAGTTGCGCTGGCATGAGTCGCTGATACAGCGCATCGGTGGCCGTCAAGAACTGTTCCCGACCACGCTCGGACGGAATGTGCGGCAGCAGATTGCTGCGCATCGTGGTGAAATCGGTGGCGCTCGCCAGACTTTTCCTCACCAGCAACCGGGCGAGAGGGCCTATCTGGTGCGACAGCAACGATTCAAGTTCGGGCCTGACCTGGGTTTTCCAGGGCGTCAGGGTGTCGAGCGTTTCATTGCGTGTGGCGTGTGGCGCTGTTCCTGCGCCGCCGCTGAGCGAAGCCGTGGGCATCAACCGGGTACGGTCGTCGTCAAGTTCCACGGTGCCGAGCGGCTGTTGACCGGACAAAGACTCCAGAGCGATTAGGAAATCCAGCGCCGAGTCGAAGCGGTTGTCCGGGCGTTTGGCCAGCGCGCGGCTGATGATCGTGTCCAGCTGCGGATCCAGGGTCGGGTTCAGACTCGACGGCGGCACCGGTGTCTGGTTGAGAATCTGCTGCATGACCATGGTGGCGGATCCAGAAAAAGGTCGCTCCCCGGTGATCAACTGGTACAAGACAATACCTGCCGAGAACACATCGGACCGACCGTCTACCAGGTCGCCGCAGAACTGTTCAGGGGACATATAGCTGGGCGTTCCGATCATCGATCCGGTCTGGGTCAGTACCGAGGTGTCGATCCGGGCGATGCCAAAATCGGTGACCTTGACCTGATTATCGGCAGTGATGATCAGATTGGCCGGCTTCACGTCGCGGTGAATCACCCCCTTGGCGTGGGCGTAGTGCAAGGCGCCCAGCAACTGGCGCATCCAGCCGATGACTTGAGGCATCTGCCGCGGCTCGGGGTTTTGCAGGCGTGAGTTGAGGGCGATACCGTCGATGAATTCCATGGCAATGTAAGCCGCACCATCGTCCTCGCCGTAGTCGTATACCGCGACGATATTGGGATGGTTCAAGCGCCCGGCAGCCTGTGCTTCGTTCTGGAAGCGGCTCATGAGTTGTTGTTGATGACCGTCGCCGAGCAGCTCCTTGCGAATGGTCTTGAGCGCTACGATGCGAGCTATGTGCGGGTCGAAGGCCTTGTAAACGGTGCCCATGGCGCCTTTACCCAAGACGCTGTCGATGCGGTATTTGCCCAGTTGTTCGAGCATGACGGGCTCCTTTCTACTCTTCGAGCATGTTCATGGCGCTGACCAGGCTGGTGCGCATGCGCACGAACGATTGAGCCATGCGTGCCAGTTCGTCGCGGCCACTGACGTCGATCTCCGGTACGTCGTCTTCCCCAAGGCTGACTCGGTCGGCAAGGCTGGACATCTGCTTCAGGCGACGCGTGACGAACAGGTGAACCATGATATTCAGCGCACAGAACAGGAACACGAAGATCCCCAGCATCGAGAGCATGAACGTGTGCAGCAGTTCACCCGCCCGTTGCAACGGAACGGCCAGTGGTACCGAGACCAGCCGTGCGCCGATGATTTCGTTGAGCTTCCACCCGAAGCCGTTAAGCGGGCCATAGCGATCAACTACCGTTTTCGGCGTGGTCTGGGGTGAGGTATGGCATGCAAGGCAGGCGGAATCGGTGATCTGGATCGGTTGCGCGATGAACAGCGACGGACCGTTCTCCTCGTCTCGCTCGCCGATCAGCTCTTTGGTCTCAGGCTTGCTTCGTAGCTGGTTAACGACGTTGGTCTCCCAACCGGTGGCTCGGTCGCGAGGATTGGTCGGATTGAGCGTCGCCTCCTTGTAGAGAAAGTCCGGATAGGATTTGAGCAACTGCTGTAATTGCTCTGTGGCGGCGAAGGAAGGGATCGACTGCGGCAGGAACTCGAATTTCAAGCGGTTCTCCAGCAGAGGTACGATCTGATCGGAAGTGTAGACACTCGTGGCCGCCGCCGCGCCCATTAGCATCCGCGCCTTGTCCAATGACTCGTCACGGGCGCTTTTCTGCAGCAGGTAATTGGCGAACAGACTGCTGGCGACGAAGCCCACTACAAAAACGATCAGAAAGACGGCGTTGAATTTCACTGCCAATGACAGCTTCATGAAGGACTTCCTTTAGGCGTGCAACCTTAGTCGGATGCGTCAGGGATCAGTGTTGGCCGGATTTACGCTCGAAGCGGTACAAGGCGGTTTCCCATTCCAGCGTGCCACCAAAGCGCTGCGTGATGGCCTGGCGGAAGGCGGGGTCCGAAAGACGTGGCGATAAACGAGTGGCGAGGGAACGCATGTCCAGCTTCAGCGTGCCCAGCAACAAGGGTGAGACGTCGTCAAAGCTGACGTCTCGGACTTTGGCCAACGGCAATGTCGGCAGCTTTTTGCTGAGGTTGACAGGCAACGGATCGAAGAACTCTGCCGGCATCGCACCGATGAAATCGCTTCCCGGTCGACCCGCAGCGCTGAGCGGTTCATCCCCTTTGCGTTGCGCATATTCTTCCTGATTGAGCAAGGTCCTGCGGCCTTCATGGCCACGGGCGTCGCGCTCCGTCAGTGTCTGACTGCCAGCTTCGACAAACACCTCGGTCCGGGTGCTGTCGGCGTGAATGACGCTGGCGCTGCGGCTGACATCCAGACTCAGTGTCGCGGTATTCACCGTAAGGTCTCCCGCTTTTTCCCCTGGTATCGTTTGCAGTTTCAGCCAGCCGTCGATCAGCCCTATACGGGTGGTGCTGCCTGTGCGCTGAAGGTAAATCCGCGTGTGCGGCCCCAGAGCGACCTGAGTGCCGGCCAACTCGTCGATCTGGACGGTCGATTGGTCTGATTCGATGAGGTCGTTCGCTTGTACTCGGGTACCCAATGGCGCTTGATAGAGAGCCGCGCCGCGAATCAGCCGCAGTGGCTTTTCGGTCAAAACGAGCACTCCTATGCTGGCCGATGCGGCGAACAAAACAGGCACATGCAGCAACCCTGTCATCAGGATGCAAATTGAAAGTCTTTTCAAGGTTCCGCCATCGTCCCGGCCATGAGCGAGCGATGCGAACTCGCTCGGGCCCCATCGAAAGTGCGGTAAGACTAGCGACTCGGATCGCGCAAATAACGTCAATTTTCTCTATGTTTTTGCGGAAATTGAATTGAATAAAATCATGGAATAAAAGTGTGTGGTCGAGTGTTTTCCCAGTGTGCGCCAATCAGCGCGCCCGGGTGCGAGGTATCGCCGAAGATATATGAAGGATGTTCTAAGGCGTGGAATAATTCCGTGTCGTTGTCTGTTGTCTTTGGACCAGCCGCCGATCTGGCGCCCATCGACTGGAGCTCAAATGTACGATTATCACTTTACGACCGCGAATGCCCGAAGCGCCATAGGACTTACCAAGGCATGTGCCAGACGCCGGATTTTCCCCGGCTTCTGCCTTTTGAGCGCCATAATGATCAGCAGCGCGACCTTTGGCGCCATGGGGGCGACAGCCAATTCGGTCCCAGCGCCCTTCGATACGCGGGGCAAGATCACATTGCTCACTGTTCAGGCCGTGGGTGTGCAGATTTACGATTGTCGTGCTGACGATGCCGGGCGTCTTACTTGGCAGTTTCGTGAACCGCTAGCGATTCTCACGGTCAATGGACAGACTGTTGGACGACATTTCGCTGGTCCTTCCTGGCAGTTGAACGATGGCGGGAAAGTAGTGGGCGAAGTCGTTGCGCAAAAGCCAGGAGCGTCGGATAAAGATATCGCGCTTCTGAAACTAGATGTGGCGGGGAGTGAGGGCGCTGGTGTGTTGTCTCGGGTGACGACCGTCGAGCGTCTCAATACCCGTGGCGGCTCATTCGTCGGTACGTGTGACCAAGCAGGGGGGCTGCACGCCGAACCGTACAGCGCGCAATATTCGTTTCTAGGGAATTGAAGTTGCTATGCGCTCTATGAACATTTGATAGGTACCGCATAACCCCAAGGTTTTGAAGAATATCTTGAACAGAAATGTTACCCCAGCACGCTCATGGATCTATTGGCGAACGCTTAGGCTCACCGGTTTCGGGATCTGGCCGATTCAGTTGGAAAAAGTCTGCCTGGGTGGTTAAGGACACGGGCTGGCCCATCCACATGTCCCCAGCATCTGTGCCTTCAGTTGTTTCAGGAATGTCAGCTGGAGAGGGCGACATTGGCGCTTCTTCCGTCTGGACAGCAGGCCCGAGCAACGAATAATAACGCATGTGAAATTCAGCTTCGTTTAGCCCGCCCTCCAGGTTCGCTCGCAAGGCCATGCTCAGATGCCAATATCGAGCATGTCGCAAACTTTCTAGCTGACGTCTCGACCTCGTGTTCAAAGTTCCGGTTTCCATTTCCGAATTGATTGATCGCGCGTCATTTTCAACCCGCGCAGAAATGGCGCGCAAGGTTCAAACGGATGGTTTCTGTCTGCTAGGGTAGTCAAACGAAGGTAGGGTATAAAGGCAGCGTTGTAGAATGTATCGACCTTGGTAATCCTGGCTAACTCCCTGATAAGAAGTGATTGTCTACATGATAGTTGTAGTGTGGCTGCTTGATTTGAGTCATCGCGAACCATTGCTGTCTCGGGTGCCGCCGGGAGATTGCCAGCACTAGTATTGCGTCTTTCTCCAGTCCCGTACATTGTTCCGTGCCTTGTGATGCGCGCGGTTCTGGTTTGCCGGTTCACCAACGCTGGTGATCGACCGTGGCAGGTCGCGGAAAGGATGTGTGCATCTTTTTGCTGCGTAGCGGTTGTCACTAACCTCAGCGGCTCCACCGCGCGCTCGTCGAGGCGAGCAACGGGACATCTACCTTGGTGCAGCGTTAATCACTGAGCCAGGTCCCTGTCTGGATCCGCCGCACGTTAATAAGGGTAACCGACCCTTAATCTAGCGAGTCATCGTTTCGGCTAAACGCATGGTCTGAAGTTTATGCAGAATTACTTCTTGCCAAAAAAATTACAAACTCCGTATCAATTTTTCATTTTCTTCTGGAATAGATTCCCACGGGCAGCGTCACACCGCGCACGACTTCTCAGAAACCGCTGTTTAGGTCACTGGGGTCGTGTTGTGAGCCTTCTCCGGCTCGACTCATGAGGCCTGTGTGCTTCAGATAAAAGAAGAAATGACTACGGAGCGCTAATGAAAATAATATTTATTTCAACGAGTATGGTATTGGCGGGGTTAACCTTCAACGCGGGTGCTGCTGAAACTGGCGAACATGGCTTCTTTGAAGACAGCCAAGCCACTCTCAGTAATCGTACGATGTATTACGGAGATGACAACCATGACCATGGGGCGGATCAGCGTGAGTCTGCGACAGCTTTAAAGTTTGATTACAGGTCGGGGTTTACTCAAGGGACAGTTGGCTTTGGCCTGGATGTCTCTTCGCTCATCGCTGCACATCTCGATGGGGGTAAGGGGCATCATCCGGATAACGGCAGCTATTTCCCGAGCGACTCTGACGGGTCGGCCGAGCATGAGTGGAGCCGGGCAGGGGGGATCTTCAAAGCCCGGGTCTCTCAGACGGAACTGCGTATCGGTAATACTTTCACGCCAAACCTGCCCATCCTGGTGTCTACCGACTCACGCCTTGTGTCTCAAAACTTCGCTGGGGGGATGATAACGTCCAAGGAAATCGAGGGGCTGACCATCAATGCCGGAAAACTCGAGTCCTCATCGGGCCGAGCTACTAGCAATCCGACTGGTCTTTCGGTCGCAGGCGGCACTCAGGACTCCAATGATTTCCGCTTTGCCGGCGGTGATTGGAAGATAACCAAAGCCCTTACGCTGCAGTACTACTACGCCAACCTGGAAAATTACTACACACAAAATTTCCTAGGTCTAGTGCACGTTTTACCACTGGCACAAGATCAGTCATTCAAGACTGACCTGCGCTACTTCGATAGCAGTTCTGATGGTAAAAATGGCGAGGCGGGGTACCGTTTCAATAACAATAATGGATACGCAAAGCATCCAGGCGAAGTGGACAACAAAACGTGGAGTGCCATTTTCACGTATAGCTTGGGATCGCATGCTTTCACCCTTGGGCACCAAAGTATCAGTGATGACGGTGGCTTCGTTTGGCTGAATCAGGGCAGCGTTGTTGATGGCCGGAATCGCCCAGAGGGTAATGGTGGTACCGCGTTCTACTCATTTACTGACGCCATGGTCGCAAGCTTTGCGCGTGCAGGTGAGCAAACCAATTTTGGGCAGTACGCGTTCGACTTTGCCGGTTTAGGTGTGCCGGGCTTGAAAGCCTCGGTTGCGTACCTCAGCGGCGATAACGCCAAGGATGCCAGAGGTGGCTCCGATCACTCTGAATGGGAGCGCGACGCGCGCGTCGACTATGTGGTTCAGACCGGACCACTTAAAGGCTTCGGCACGACACTTCGCCACGGCACGTACCGTGGGGACAATTCAGCGTTCCCTGATCAGGACCAGACGCGCCTGATATTTAACTACACATACTCGTTTCTTTAATCGTTAGCTGTCGTTCAGAGCTGCAGGGAGTATCCCGCCGTTCGTGCAGGCGAGGTACTCCTCATGCAAGAACTGCCCGACCCCTAACGCGCCCGTTTGTATCCGTTGCACTCATGGTTAAGCCAGAGCGGGGCTCTGGAGAGTCAGCGCCAATGTGGCGATGGGCATTTCTCAGAAAAATTCTGAGTCGCGGGGAATAGCAGTGAACGGCATTCGTCTTCCTACAAATAACCTCACGAGGACGCAGTAAGTGAAGGCTCTCAAATTGATTAAGCAGCAGCGTACGCTTTGGACTGGCGTTGGCCTGTTGGCGGCATTCTGGATCGGTACGTCAACCGCGCATGAGGGGCATGAAGCCTCTAGATCTTCAGCGATGACGGTAAGTGAGGTTCAGGCTGCATTCGTTGCTGAAAATAACGCTTCGATGGAAAAGATGATGGCTGGTATGGATGAGAAGCCCAGTGGTGATATCGATCGCGACTTCGTTGTTCAGATGACCGCCCACCATCAGGGGGCAATCGACATGGCGGTCACCATGCTCAAGTACGGCAATAACGAACAGCTCAAGCGCATGGCACAGGAAATCATAGTCGATCAGCAACAGGAGATTGCGGCAATGCGCCAGGCAATTGGCGACCCGTTGCCTCCATCGATTTCCTCCCCTACTCAGTCTCCCTCCGTTAACCCCTGAATCAAGAAAGTGTTCATCAACTCTATAAGAAAGGTGCTTTTCATGAGGTTGCCACAATTTCGCCTAGCCGCACTGACGTGTGCGCTGATCGCTGGATCATCCAGTGCATTTGCAGGTCAAGCCCCGGGCCTCGCGTCCGCCAAAGATGTCCCGGTCAGTCATCAAGATCGCGTGTATGCATCCGAGCAATTTTCCAACACGGTATCGGTCACTGACCCAGTCGATAACAAGCTTCTGGGGGTCATCAGCTTGGGGGATCCTCAACCTGGTAACCTGAGCCCTCTGTATAAAGGTGAAGTGTTGGTTCATGGCCTTGGCTATTCACCTGACCACAAAACGCTAGCGGTAGTCTCTATTGGCACCAACTCAGTGACTTTCATCGATACAGAAACCAATACTGTTAAACATAAAACCTATGTAGGTCGTGCGCCGCATGAAGCGTTCTTTACTCCAGACGGCAAGGAAGTGTGGGTCACCGTCCGGGGTGAAGATTACGTGTCGGTAATTGACGCAAAGACGTTTGAGGAGACTGCACGTATCAAGACTCCTGCAGGCCCTGGCATGCAGATATTTTCCCCCGATGGAAAGTACGGTTATGTCTGCTCCTCGTTCAATCCGGAGACAGTGGTGGTCACAGTCGTCGATCACAAGATCATCGGTCACGTAGAGCAAGCTAGCCCGTTCTGCCCGAACATCGCAGCTTCTGCTGATGGTAAGCAGGTCTGGTTCACGCTCAAGGACGTGGGTAAGGCACAGGTGTTTGAGGCGACACCTCCCTTCAGATTGATCAAGACCCTTGATATAGGGCCGATCGCCAATCACGTCAATCTGGTCAACAACGCTCATGGCTCGTTCGCCTACATCACTGTGGGTGGCCTCAACCAGGTACAGGTTTATCGTACCGACACCTTCGAGAAAGTCGCCACGATTCCGGTAGGTAATCTGCCCCACGGTGTATGGCCATCCGGAGACGGCACCCGTATCTATGTAGGCTTGGAAAACGCTGATGCCTTCGCAGTCATCGACACGTTGACCAACAAGGTCATCGCGACCATACCGATTGGCCAAGCACCCCAGGCTATTGCATACGTTCCAAACGCGGTGACCAGAGGCGCTGGTACCGATAACCTCAAACCCCTGGGTGTAGCAGGGCAGGCCGTGCATCTGGCACTCAACGCTGTATCCGGATCTGCCTCTCAGGCGCCGACCAGTGTGACCCTTTTTAGTCAGGGGCTGACTCAGGTTTTGCAAGCCGCTGTGACTGGTTTGGAGCCCAAGCAGCCCTACACGTTGGCTTTCGCTGAAAAAGATGATGGGACTGGCAAGATCGAGCCGCTTGCAATGTTCATGACCAACCCAGCCGGATCGGCCATTGTAAATACCGTCGGTCCAATTCGTCAGATCGTGCAAAGCGAAACTCAGGATCAGCGTCGATATCTTGTGGTGATGGCTGGGAAGCCGGATCAGCTAGGGGCATTGGTCCAAGTTCAGGCGGAAGAAGTATCAATGAGATAGGTATGTCACTGGTAGAACCGCTCCTACATAAAGCGGTGCTGCCGTGTACCCGACTTTGTCCAGCACTCAGCGATCCCTGAGCCCCGAGTTTACTAGTTTTCAATGTAACTCGGGGATATCACGTTCGGAACCTATGTCCATTTTGTTACGCAGATCCCGCCGTTGGTATTGCAGAAAAAATATTTCTGCACCCGCGGAATAATGTCCTGGCAACTTCGTCCTACTGCTCAAAACATATCATCTCCAATAAGGAATACTATGACTACCAAGCTGATGGCATTGATTTTCGGTGTATTGGGCGCTTCCGCCTCCAACGTATTCGCTGGTGAGACGCAAATTACCGATACCCAAGAGTACTCGTACAGCACCAAGCTCGATATCGCAGAAGTGACGATGAGTCCAGACCTTAATTTCTGCGGTGTACGGCCGGTGGTAATGAGTTATATAGACCACATGGGCAAGCCGCACAGCCTTCGCTACGAAGCTAGCGGGAATGGCTGCCTTGGTCAGAATTAAATAGCGCGTTTAGTAGGAACATATGCTGGACGCGGCGCAGTAAAGACATTGGCTGGGAGGTTACATCTGCGGACGGCGCAGGATAGGTCCGAGAGCATTATCCTGCGCTAAGTAATCTTGGGACCGCTACCGGGGCCCCATGGCATATGAGAACACTATCGGGTTGCTAAAACAGTATTTCCCGAAGGGGATGGAATTGGCGGAACATACGTAGGCCAAGCTCAATGAAGCGGCGAAGCAGCTAAATAGCCGCCGTCGGAAAACTATAAACTACGAAACGCTGCTCTGGGTCGCAACTGTGTGCTAACGACCGATTCGGTTGAAAAAGTAGATCTCCTGCCTGGCCTGCGGCAAAATCAGCTCATCGGCCAGCGGGAGGATTCGCAGCTTGATGGGACAACTGTCGAACGGACGAGAGAGACTGTTTACTCGTTCAACATTGAAGATCACATCCCAGCCAATCATCTCCTGCGCAGTATTGATCGATGCCTCGATCTAAGCGATCTTCGCCATTATCTCGCCGATTTTTATAGCCCAATCGGGCGTCCATCGATTGATCCCGAACTGATGATTCGCCCTTTGGTGGTGGGCTACTGCTACAGCATTCGTTCCGAACGTCGGTTGTGCGAAGAGGCTCATTTGAACCTGGCGTATCGCTGGTTCTGTCGATTGAGTCTTGAAGACGAAGTCCCCAACCACTCTACGTTTTCCAAGAATCGCCACGGTCGTTTTCGTGACAGCTCGCTGTTTCGCTGGCTGTTCAACGAGGTGCTGCGTCGGTGCATGGACGCGGGTCTGGTTCAGGGCGAAGGGTTTGCTGTCGACGCCAGCGTCATCAAGGGAGATGCCAGTCGGCAACGTGGCGTACCTGGCGATGATGAAATCAACTGGCGCGATCCGTCGCTGAGTACTCGCGCCGTTCGTGAGTACCTAGATGCGCTGGATGATGAGGCTTTGGCCGAAGCACTTCCCAAGCGCCTGTCGCTGACTGATCCACTTTCTCGTTGGACCGCAGCGCCAGGAGGCCCGGCGTTTTTCGCCTACTCGACGAACTATCTAATTGATGTCGAGCATGGCGTGATCATGGGCGTGGAACCGACGCCAGCGCATCGAACCGCCGAGGTCGAGAGTACCAAAACCATGATTGAGCGGGTCGAAGAACACTTCGATATCAAGCCGGATCGGCTCATCGGCGATACCGCTTATGGAACCGCACCGATGCTGGCCTGGATGGTCGACGAAAAAGACATCGAGCCACATGTGCCGGTATGGGACAAAACCGAGCGTAAGAACGACAGCCTCTCGATCAGCGATTTTCAATGGCATGAAGAAGCGCAGGAATATCGTTGCCCCACCGGAAACCCGCTGCGTAGCGAATGGCGAGCCTTCAAGAACCAGCGCTCACCTGTCACGAAAGCCGACACCATCATCTTCCGATCCCGGCAAACCGACTGTGCTACATGCTCAATGAAAGAGCGCTGCTGCCCGAACACTTCATTTAGAAAAATCGCACGCAGCGTCCATGAAGCAGCCCGCGATGTAGCGCGGCGAATCGCCAAGACACCTCAATACGTGTGCTCTCGCCACGAACGTAAGAAGGTCGAAATGTTGTTCGCTCACCTCAAACGAATCCTGAAACTGGATCGGTTGCGACTACGAGGAATGACCGGTGCGAACGACGAATTTACCTTGGCGGCTGCGGTACAGAATCTAAGAAGACTGGCAAAACTGACCTCACCAGGGCCGCCGGCCACGGGATAGTACGCCCGGAAACAGCAAAAACCCTCAAATCAACCCACCGACCAAGCTGCAACGATCAACGCAGAACCAAAAAGCCACGCAACGTGGTGAATAGGTTCTGAGGTAAGGGACAGCGTCGACATCTTCGAGCCTGAAATTTCGACTTTTTCAACAGAATCGGCCGATAGTTGCCGGTCAATCGCAGCCACGCGACTCACCGGCCGGGTCGAGCTTCCAGGGAGAATACTAAAACGCTGCAACAGCCCCGTCAGATCGTGGGTCTGAGCCGCCTTCCAGACTTCCGTCAGCGTGCCTTATTGCACAGCCGGCATGTCCGCACACCTCGTCGAAATCATCCAGCATTTCGACCTCATGACCGCGCTCTCGTAATGCCTGCACGGTGCTTCGCGGAAATCGCCCCTCTAGCTTCAAGCTGTCGGAAGATTGTCCCCATGTGCGTCCCAGCAGCCATCGAGGTGCGCTAATGGCAGCCTGGGGATTCATGCCGTGTACGACAGCGCGTGTGAAGACCGCGGACTGACTTTGCGGCTGTCCATCCCCGCCCATGTTGCCGTAGACCACCGTCCTGCCATTGTCGAGATGAGCCAAGGCTGGGTTCAGAGTATGGAAGGGCTTTTTACCGGGCCGCAGGAAATTGATGTGATCGGGATCAAGTGAGAACGACGCGCCTCGATTCTGCCAGTTGACGCCGGTACCGCTGAGCACAATGCCTGAGCCAAACTCGTGATAGATGCTTTGGATCATCGACACGGCATTCCCTTGACTGTCGATGACGCCCATCCACACGGTATCGGCGGGCCCCTTGCCTTTACCCCACGCAGCAGAGACCTGAGGGTCGATTGCATCGGCGATGTCGTTCAGGGCATCTGTGCGTAGGAAACTCGCAGGGTCGACGCTCATGTGCAGTGGATCGGTGATGTGCTGATCGCGGACCTTGAAAGCCTGTTTGGCCGCCTCGACCGCGCTATGGACGTAATCGGCACTCAGATGATCGGCCTTGCTGCCTGGCAGATGATCCATGATGCCCAGAATCATGAGTGAAACCAGGCCCTGGGTAGGTGGCGGCATGTTGAATACGCGCCCGTGACTGTGTTGCAACTCCAGCGGTGTGCGTTCGATGGCCTGGTGGGCATGGAAGTCCGCGAGCCGCAGCGGACTGCCCAGTTGTTTCAGTTCCTGCGCCATTCGCCCAGCGAGATCGCCGCGGTAGAAATCTGCTAATCCGTGCCTGGCCATGTGTTCGAGTGTGTCGGCTAAGCGGGGCTGGCGAAACAGGCTACCTACGGCGGGCACCTGCCCCTCGCTCAAGAAGGTTTCAGCAAACCCGGCGACACCCTGCAACTCGGCGTGTTTCGCCTGCGTGCTGCGTTGTTGGCTGGCGGTCACGGGCACACCGTGGCGCGCGTAGTCGATGGCATCGGCGAGCAAGCGTGATAATGGCAGGCGTGTACCCAATTGTTCTCGGGCAATATCCAGACTGCGCTCCCAGGCGCTGACTGTACCTGCCATCGTCAGTGCTGCTGAAGGACCGCGGAAGGGGATCGCCAACTGACCGTTGAAATGCTCGTGGGTGGCACCTTGAGCCGCTGCTCCACATCCTTCGACGCCAGTAACCCGCGGGCCGTCTGGTGTAGCAAGCGATAACAGCCAGAAGCTGTCTCCACCAATGCTGTTCATGTGTGGATAAGCCGCAGCAATAGTGGCGGCTGCCGCTACCATGGCTTCAACGGCGTTGCCGCCCTCACGTAACACTGCCAATGCAGATTGGGATGCGAGCGCGTGAGGGGCGACGGCCATGCCATGACGCCCTCGAACAGGATTAAGCATGGGGGGCTCCCTTGATGTCGCGGAGGAAATCCAGGGCAATCAAGGTATGCATGCGGGCCACATTCAGCAGTTCATTCAGTTCCACGTACTCGTCCGCCGCACCCATGCCGTTGGGGGTGCAGCCCACCACGACACTCGGGATACCGTCCGCGCGGTACAGCCGGGTGTCAGATGCCCCCACCCGCATATTGGCTACGGGCTCCACGCCCATGACTTCGCGAGAGGCATTCATCGCCAAGGTAACAATAGGGTGATCCGGAGAGGTGAAGCTCGGCTCGTAGCGCTGAACGACTCGCCAGGTGATCCCTTCCATTGGCCCCAGCCATTCATTCAGCTTGTCGATAATGAGACCCGTACTGACGCCCACTGGCAGGCGGATATCACCCAAAGCCTTGGCCTCACTGGGCACCAGATTGGGTGACACACCGCCACTGATGGTGCCGATGTTGACCGTTACATGTTGTAGTGTGTGGCTTTCGCCAGCACCCGAAGCCGCTTCAGACACAGCACTGGCCAGCTTGATTGCGTGGGCGATTTCATCGGGGGTATCGACCGGCAGGTCTTCCAGCCGTTGCACGGCATCCAGCGCAGCCCGCAGTCGGTCGATGGCATTGATACCTTTGTGCACATGGGCACCATGCGCAGCTTTGCCTGTTGCGCTGACTTCGATCCAGAACAGGCCTTTCTCACCAAAACGTATGATGCTGGGTGAGCCCACATCGCCACAGACCATGGCATCGCCGCGGGCACTTTCGACATTGTCCAGCAGCCAACGGCTCCCCAGATGCCCCATACTTTCTTCATCGCCAGCGAGTGTCACGGCGATCTCGCCGCACCACAAATGCTTGTGTTCGGCCAACACGCAGGCAGCTGTGATCGAGGCGGCTATCCCCGCCTTCATATCCGAGACGCCACGGCCATAGATTCGGCCTTTCTGGATCACCGCGTCGATTGGTGGAACGGTCCAGCCCAGGTTTTCACCAATCGGGTAAGTGTCCAGGTGGCCGTTGAACACCAGGCGCTTGCCAGGCTTGCCGCTTTTGATGATGCCAACTAGGTTGACGATGCCGGGCGCTGTCTCATGCCGCGACAACTGAATGTCCGGTATCTCCATCAGCAGCGCCAGGGCGGCATCCGCTGCCTGGCTGACATCGCCGGGCGGGTTGGGTGAAGCCGCTGCCACCAAGCGCTGGGTGGCTTGAATAAGGTTTTCTCGGCGCAGCACGATAGCGTCGAGCAGTTGTGCTCTAGAGGTTTGCATAATGTTCACTTTACTGGCGCGAGAGGCGCCGCTCCCAGATACGGATGGCCATTGCCAGCGGCCAGCAGATGCAGAAATACATAACGGCGATGAAGGTGAAAATCTCCAGCGGCCGGAATGCCGAGGCCGACAGTTCCATGCCACGGCGAGTGATCTCGCTCACCGAGATCACCGATGCCAGCGACGAGTACTTGATAAGTTGCACAAAGTTGGCAGCGATGGCAGGCAGCGTCAGACGCACCGCCTGCGGCAGGACAATGCGGCTGAAGGTATGCCAGCGGTTGAATCCCAGAACCTTGGCGGCCTCTGCCTGACCCGCCGGTACGCCCTGAAGACCTGCACGATACGCCTCGGCCATGAAGGCTGATGAGTAGACCGACAAAGCGATGATGGCTGCGGGCAACGCATCCATACTGATGTTGAATGCCATGGGAAGTACGTAGTACACCCACAGGATCTGCACCAGAATGGGTGTGTTGCGAATGATCTCGCCGAAACCCAGCCCCAGCCAGCGCAAGGCGCGGTGCCGTGACGTGTCCATCATGGCGATGGCCAGGCCGCCGATTACCGACAGCACCAGTGTCCAAGCGCAGATGAACAACGTCTGCGACAGACCGGAAAAGATAAAGTCCAGATTGTTGGGGATCACGTCCCAGCGGAATTGATACGACATAGGGAGGCTTCCTAGGGGGCGACGCTGCCGTCAAGCTGATATTTCTTGGCGATTGCACCCAGGCGGCCGTCCAGCTTGGTGATATCGATGAAGGTGTTGACGTAGTTCAGCCAGACCTGATCGCCAGGGGACACGGCATAGGCAACCGGAGTGGCACCCAGGCGCTCAGGAGGTGTCAGGGCTACAGCCCAGTCGAATTCCTGCTTGACCCGAAGTACCGAGGGGTAATCAACCAAAATGGCGTCAACCCGGCCAGCTGCGAGTTCGGATTCGCGAGTTGCAGGTGGCTGGATCGCAACCACGGTAGCGTTCTTTAGGTAGCCCTTCATGAATGTCTCGATGTAGCTGCCCATCATCACGGCGACCTTGATGCCTGGCTTGTCCAGATCCGCCCATTCCTGAATCTTGCCGCCTTGGCGCGAAACTCCGTAGATGGAGGCCAGCATGTACGGTTTAGAGAATTCCACCGCCTGAGCACGTTGAGCCGTGACGCCCAATGCGAACATGCCAATGGCACATTTCTTGGATTGCAGGTCGGCGATGAAGGTGCCGAAGCCGGACTCGACGAACTCCACTTCTGCACCTAGCGATTTACCCAGCTCCTTAGCCATCTCGATGTCCATTCCGGAGAGGGTGTTGGTCTGGGTGTCCCGGAAAGAGATCGCGTAATAGAGCGGATAGATGCACACCGGCAGCTTCTTGGCTTTGGTGATCTGCACTAATTTCGATTCGACGCTGTCGGCATAGACGGCTGGCATTACACCGGCCAGTGCAGTGGCTAGCAGGGCGGCGCTACCCAGACGGAAGATTTTTTTCATGGGGGTCTACCTTCAGATGGACAGTTGGTTTAGGAACTTACGCGCTCGCTCAGTGGTAGGCGCGGCGAAAAATGCATCGGGATGCGCGTCTTCAACTACCTGCCCGCCGTCCATGAACACCACCCGGGAGCACACGTCCCTGGCAAAGCTCATCTCATGGGTGACAACCAGCATGGTCATGCCTTCCTCGGCCAAGGCGCGCATTACGAGGAGTACTTCCTGGCGCACCTCCGGGTCGAGCGCCGAGGTAGGCTCGTCGAACATCAGAATCTGGGGCGCCATGGCCAGTGCGCGGGCAATGGCCACGCGCTGCTGCTGACCACCGGACAGTCGTTTTGGATAGTCGTCGCGCTTATTGAGCAGGCCAACCTTGTCCAGCAGTGGTTCCGCAATAGCGACTGCCTGGCTTCGACTCATGCCCCGCACGCGAATCAGTGCTTCGGTGACGTTGTCGATCACCTTCAGGTGCGGCCACAAATTGAATTGCTGAAACACCATGCCGACATCGGCGCGAATCGCCTGGGCGGCCCTGATGACTGTCTTGTCAGGCTTCGCGGTTGCAACGCACTGGCCTTTGAAGTGGATTTCTCCACCACTCAAGGTCTCTAGCATGGCCAGGCAGCGCAAGAAAGTTGTTTTGCCCGAGCCACTCGGACCGATCAGCGAAACCACCTCGCCAGGGGCGACGGTGAAGTCGATGCCGTTGAGCACCGGCTTGTGTTCGACGAAAGCTTTCATCACTTGGTGTGCCGCCATGATGGGCGTGGAATTTGGCGATATGGTCATGGGAAACTCCGTTGCTGTTGAATAAGCAGGAGCAATAGGTGTGCCAAATTAAACAGGTAGTAGCTGTTTGCGGAGTATCTGTATAGCTTGATAATTGGCGACTTATGATTCATAAACGTAAGTTATGCAAATTTGATTTTTTTTAGATACTAGCCCTGTGGAGTGCCGATGGATCGTTTTGATATGCGCCAACTTGAGGCCTTTCGCACAATGCTGGAGCATCGCTCGGTCACTATCACCGCGCAGATTCTCGGTATCAGTCAGCCCGCGGTGAGTGCTTTGCTCGCCAAGTTGGAGGAGGCCGTTGGTTACCCTCTGTTTGTGCGTGAACATCGGCGCCTGACGCCGACGGCCGAGGCGCTCTCGCTGATAGGGGAAGTGGTGGCGCTACTGGATCGGCACGTACAGCTGGTGCGAACGGCCGAGGACATTCGTGACGCCAAGACCGGGGTGCTGTCGATCACCAGTCATCCCAGCGCGAGCATTTCCTGGTTACCGCCGGTCATTGCGAAATTTGTCGGCGAGCGGCCCGGCGTGCGTATAAAGCTTATCTCCCGACAATCCCAGGGGGTGCGTGACTTAATTCCTACCCGTGCTTTCGACTTGGCTATCGCTGAATTGCCGGTTGAACATCCACTGGTGACGGTGAAGCGATATCGAACCCGGCTGGTGCTAGTGATGGCCGAGGATCATCCGTTGGCGGTTCATCCGATATTGACGCCCACGTTGCTCGATGGCGTCCCTTTCATCAGTATGTTTCGCGGTCACGCTGCCCAGCTCGGCGCTGCAAACGCGTTCAGCGAAGTAGGCGCGCGACTGAATGTGGTCGCCGAGTGCGACTATTTTGCAAGCGAAATCCAGTTGGCGGCCAACGGACTAGGGGTTGCATTGGTAGATGCGGTTACCGCGTTCGGCGATGAGAACACCAGCACCGTGGTACGGGAGTTTGAGCCACGACTGACTTATGACTTTGCGCTGTTCCATCCTTCTGAGAGGCCGATGTCGGTGCTCGCGAAGAAGTTTGTGGAGGCGTTCGAGGACCATATTGCGAACCTCATTGATTAATGTCGGCTTCGGCACACTCTTCGCCAAGGGCGCGAGTCGCATGGGTTAGCCATCAGGCCGACGGCCACCAACCAGGGTCGCTGGTATTTCCCGATTATGAGTCGCTGATATGAAAGGGACATGTCCGCTTCTGGCCGAAAGCCGCCTGTGATTGCACATGATGCCCGGCGACCCGCATCACCGCTGGCTATGTTCGCGAAGCGGTTTAACCTTTGTTGGGCGCGCTCTGCGGAACTGAACCAAGGATGTCTGCATCCCATAGCGGTCAACCAAGCGAGAGCGGTTCGTGACACGGACGCTTGGTCAGGCGTCACGAGAGATGCTCGACTTCGATATCAAGTGGCCCCGCTTTGTAGGAGTGGGGGCGTTTTGCCCAACAGGAAGTAGATGATGAAAGCATCGATGGAACGACTTGAACGCTGGCTGGAAATCAATCTGCCAGAGGTACACGAAGATTTGGCTCCGGGCTGTTCGGACGCTGCAATTGCAGAATTTGAGCGTCAAATGGGTAGAGTGCTTCCTGAGAGCCTGAAGGACCTGTACAGGTGGCATGATGGTCAGAAAGGTGCTGTGAACTCAGGACCTTTTTTTGGTCTCAACTTCCTTTCGCTCGCAGACGCCAAGTTGCATTGGGAGTCCTGGAAAAGAATTATCGATGATTGGTCACCTGAGGAGATGGTAGAAGCGAACGCCTTCTCCCGTTCGGCCAAGCCCGGCAATGTTCGTGAACTGTACGCCAATGCCTACTGGATTCCGTTTGCCTACGACTACGGTGGGAACCATCTAGGTGTGGATTTGGACCCTGGTGAGTGCGGGGTCTCGGGACAAGTCATTAATTTCGGCAGCGATGAAGAGGAAAAATTTGTCTTGGCCAACTCCGTTGACAAGTTTTTGGAGTGGCTGGTCAATCAACTCGAAGAGGGTAATTTCGCGATCAACGAGGAGGACGACGGTGGGCGAAGTCTGAATCCAAAGGAGCCCGCAAAGTCTCATTTTCTTGACTCGGTCCCGATCCTGTTCGCCTCACAGTGAGCGCCTTGAACTGGCCTGGGCGAAAGAGCGCTTTGAGGACAAAGCGTCTCTCTCACCCGGCTGCTCCGGCTACAAGAAGCTCAAGTGGCCGCAAACGACCCATGGCTGCCCTTCGCGGAGGGCAGCTATCGGTCGATTCTGTTGAAAAAGTCGGCTTCGGTTTCCACGCAGAAAAGTACGCGCCTGAGATTTAAATCTGTGTTTTTGGCAGAAGGTTCAGGCCTCAGATTTCGCGTAGCGGCGTGCAAAAGAGGTGTTTTCACCCATAAATGTTCGAACGTTGGGGAAAACCGACTTTTTCAACAGAATAGGTCAAAAGCGGATGCTCAAAGATCTCCACGAATCTTGGGGCAATTCACTATTGTCTTTTGTCCAATAGTAAAAAGCATGGTGTATTACTAGAATGCGCTGACCAGCAAACCACCTCCGCTGGTCAGTTTCGGCAAAGTTGGTTAGTCAGAGAACACAACGAATCTTGTGCATTCTGGCATCATGGTTAAGTAACTCAGAAATTTTTCTCTACTAAGGTCTTCGTCAGTAATGGGTAGTTCTTTAAAGTCAATGATGGCGATTTCGTCATTGCTATATGATAGAAAGTTAGCCTTCATCAGTTGCAATAGCTGCTTTGGGGTAAGAAGAGGCGGAAGGTCTCTTTCTCTTGATATATGAGCCGGGATGGGTCGAGAGCACCATTGAGCGTTAGCGCCCGTGATGGTCTGAAAGTAAATGTAGTGTGTCTCTTGATCTCTGTATGTAGGGACCTGATGAGTGACTTGAACAAGATTGAGGTCGCTCAGAGATCTTTTTGAAACGTGAGGGATCCCATGCGGCATCAAAAATCTCGGAGCGCAGTAAAAGACATCGGTTCCTTTGACTTTAGCCAAGCGGCACAGTGCCTCATGTTGACTAAAAGGCCGACGCCTCGTTCTATTGGCGTAAAGTTTCCTTTCAGTGTAAAGCTCTATTCTGTAGGCGGGGTCACTTGCAATATACCCCTTTAAAATGAGGCCCGCTTTTGTAGATTTATTTCGTGTCGATGAAAGACGTGCTACATAATCAAGAATTTTGTACTGATAAAAGTATGCCATCATGAAAGCACTGTCCGCTGATGATGTCCTGATTATCCTATCTTTCATCCAGTCAAAAAACTGATCGCCATTGAATTTGAAATTGCGAAGTGGGAGGGCGAATCCCAAGTCGTATCCGACATGAACCTCTTCTGAATCCGGGATGTAAACTTCAAAGCTACTCTTATTATATTTTGCTGCGAAGTCTTGCTCCCACAATACGTGGTAGGAGTTGGCAATTAATGTTTCGCTATAGCGAGCGCTCATATTTATTCCCTAAAAGCTAGGCGCCTGGCCGTAATTTTTTCTGGATTGCCCAGGATCTGGAGAAAAATGTTGTTAGTAGAATTGATGATGGCTTGCCCAAAAATCTTCTCGAACTTGGAGTGTGTGAATTCCATCGACGGCAATTTTATGTCGGCACAAAGTCCTGCTAGGTAGTCAGGAAGCCGAACGTGTTCTGCGTAGTCAGTTTTACCGTCCATAAAAGGGTAAGCGAAAATATATTGTGGCTTATTTGGGTCTTTTACAGGCCCTAATTGAAGGCGTGCAACGAGAAACAGCACAAATGCGATGTCAAACGCCACTTCATTGTACTTTTCGAATGTTGCATCTCGATCAGTGATCCACCGGATATAGGCTGGTTTTTTGAGCTGATTCAGTGTAAGGAAAAGAAATGCAGCGAATGTTGAGGTCAGCAACACCTGTCTCGCTAGTTTGGCATTGAATTTTTTGCGCTTCACCTCTAACGCAAAATCTCCCAACGCGTTATCAATTCGTTGCCAGTATTCCTTGTCAATACCAGGCTCACCCAGCCATGACGAGATCAATTCCCGCATGCCCAGGCAAAATTCGTGGATGTTGTCGTCAGTGATGAAATCCCGAAGCAGCTTCGACTCACGGTCTACGATGAACGAAACGCTGAATGCGACAGGACAGTTGAGGTAGGAAATCAGGCCTTCCGAAGCTTGGCGTGTCTTTTTCAAATCTTTCGGAGCTACGTTCGCGATGTATTCGGAAAAATTCTTATCAGTGTCATGCTTGAGCGTGATGACGAACGAAAAGCTGTCGTTCGCCTTCTCCGTGTTGCCTACGCAGTAGTCTGAATAGATGTTCCAAGGGGCGTCTGGCGGGTACTGTTTAAACCAGGCCTGCATGTCGCTAGTGAGCGACGAACTATTGTCTGTGAGTAGCTTGAGTAGATCAAACATGCGCTTCCCTGCTGACGATGTGAAGGTGCTATCGTATCAGCGTCAGTAGGACAGCGCCCAGTCAGCAAAGCTCAAAGAGCGCGAGATCCAGGAAGCGCGCATCTTTCGACTTGCCGTCTTGGTCCCGATTGCCCCCCAGCGAACCGCAATCCCCATCGCATCGGCCACAGCTTGCACGTAGCCGGAAAGCCTGCGAACGCCGGCGAGTGGTTCCAGTCCAGCAGGTACGGAGCTATGTCAATTGCTTTAGCGACCCGACGGCTTCCGCTACTCGAAGCTGAACCAGTTGAGAATGCAGATTTTGATGGTCAAATTGTACGGCTATTGGGCAGTATCGACGCTAGCTTGGATGTCTGGGCTTTGGTGGCGAGTCGATTCGAAATGAACATCTTTTGTGGGTGGTTCATGCGCGAATCCATCGAGCGAGTCACGGTTTCGCCCCAAATAATGCGAATGCTCGGCGACCGTGGTATCTCTCTTTTCGTTGACATTTATGCTCCGTCAGACGAGGAGTAATGTCGGTTTGCGCAAAAAATCTGTTTGTTAACTATGCGGGCGGCGAGAGCGCGTCGGGCTTGAGAGGAGTGGCCGCTCTTGGCCGATAGCTGTCGGTCGGTAAGCGTCGGTTACACGGGCATGCTTTACCCTTGGCTGAATTCGCGAAGCGGTCTAAGTTCTACGAAACCCGCTATGCGGAATTGGCCCAGAGGCGGCTTCTGGCCGATTTCTGCCGGTGGCTACCCGGTCTGCTGGTCAAGTCCGATGCAAACGACTGGTCAAGTCGAATGCAAACGAGTGGTCAAATCCGTGCAATTGCTCAGCCATGTGTCCAAATCTGAAAATCTCCAGGGCAATGCCAATGACGGCTTCCAATCAGACGCTTCGCAGAGACCTTCAGGGGCTCGCCGCTGATCTCAAATGGTCTGCAGTTGAACTTGTGCGGATTGCTGAGCGATTGAGTCAGGCGGGTAACGGTCCCGATGCTCAAGCTTTGCACCGAATGATCGCGATGTTTCAGCGGGAGGAAGTGAGAGTAAATGCCTTCGTTGAGGAGGTATCGAAGGGGCACATCGTCCGCCTAGAAGAGTCTGCCTCAATTTCAGGATGAAAGGGCAGTTCGCGCTGACGAGTAACCGGTCATATTTGGATACCCTAAATACCATTCCGACCGTAGGCTCTCTGCTACAACAAGGTGAGGCTTTCGCGTCGATGGATTAGGTTTCACACGCCCGCGTCATCCTCGTGAGTATCGTCACCAATAATTACAAGGAACGTTACCCATGGCTCTATCTGAGCTTGAGCTGCGCCATATCATCGAGCGTGGCTTTCTGCCTCTTCAAATGCAAAAAATGCATTATTGACTTGCGCGGCGAGCTTTCGATCGAATTGCTGGATCAGTCAACAGGCCGGAACCTGGTTGCAGGTGGGATTCCCCGATCTAAGGTCGACTCGTGCCGTGGGATCGCCAACTTCATTGCCGATATGAAAGCGCAGTTGGCGATGCAAGGTGGGGTGGAGGCTGTTTCGCGCAGGGGGTGACCTGTCGTTGAGCGCTCAGCCGCGTTCCTGATCGAGTATCTGGTGCAGCTCTGCCCAAGGCATTGCTGCCACCTCGTCCTTGGCCTTGCAGTCATCCTCATGGGTAAATGATTCACCACTCTGAGTGATTGGCTGGCCACGCATGCACCCGGTGCATACGACGACTCCTCCGACCAAAGCCCAGGCCGCTGACCAGTGAATCATGCGTTGATTGCTGTCCATGCTGTCGCTTCCTTTGCGTCGATGATCAGCTTTAGGCTAAGTCTGTCAGCCGGCCCTGTATACGCTCAAACAGATGAACTCATGTGGGGGCATGGCTGGAGTCGAGGACGCTAGGTGAAGTTGGCGGTCACCGAATGGACGGCACAAAACGCAGGATGCCTACGATCTCGCTCCCGCTGCGACTTACTCGGTCAGATGGGTGATTAACTCCATCATTAACGGGAATCTCTTCAAAATCGAACGGGCTGACACCGTCCAGGCATGAGGCATTGATCCCGAGCTGGTGGGGATCGGATCGTCGCTGGTGGTGGGTGTAGATACCGCATCTGGAGCAGAAATAGTGCTTCGCGATGTGGGTATTGAATTGATAGAGACTCAGAGATTGCTCGCCAGAGAGAAGATCGAAGTCTTTTAATGATGCCGTGACGACGACTGCTCCCCGCATGCGGCAGTAGGAACAGTCACAGCGGCGAGCAGTCTTCAGGCCCTCGGAGAGTCTCACTTGGAAGCGCACTGTCCCGCAGTGGCATGAGCCTCGAAATTCAGACGTTTCATTGTTCATTTGATCTCCTTCTCAATTACACAATGCATGTCGTGGCAGTAGGTGGAGTCGCCGATACGAGGCCGGAAACCTGGCACATGTTCGAAGATGTTGGAGCCATTCAGTTCCGTGATGGCCTTTGCGTTTTATCCTCGCGGGACTAGGATCATGGTGCTGCCACGCGGAGAGGACACGATGCATCCAACGCTACGGAAGGTTGCCGCCACATTTGGACTGATCATATTCGGAGTGGGTGCGGCGTATTCGACCCAGTTTGTAACCAATGAGGTCAGGTACCTCTATTCCAGGTTTGAGCCTTCTGTCGAAGCGTTTTCTCATGATCAGTTTGCAGCATGGGCACCGGCGGAGTCGGCATTGGGCGTGTCAGCAGACCTGTCACCCGAGGCCATCCGAGAGGCCTTGAACATACGGGCGCCGTCCACAGTTATCTCTGGATCAATTGCTTCGCAGTAACGCGCTAGCGCTTGTCTGGCCTATGAACGACAGGCTTCGTTGCTGAGTTCAAGGAGACCACTCGTCGGCATTTCGTTAATGAGAATGGTTTATAAAACAGATTTCACGTTTTGTTCACTTCTGGTCGACTACGGTGACATCTACTCCTTTTGCATCCCTTTAAGCCCGCCACTCCTGCGGGCTTTTTTCTGCCTGTGATTCCTTCAAATCAATGAAGGTCTGTTGTATGGCTCGCAAGATTGCTCGCCTGAGATCTGGCCCACAAACGATTGATAGGTCGCCACTGGTGTCGAACCTCAAGGTTGCAAGGGGGTGACGACCGATATCATTACCGTGGACGCAGTTGAGGCGCAGGGAGCCTTTTCTTAATGCATGCTCAACTTCACGATCATTCCCGTCCCTGCTTCCTTGGCGTGCCGGCGCACTTTGTCCTCTGCTTCCTGAATCCCTTTCGCTAGGTCTATGAGCACCATTGCCTCGGCATCCTGCCCTGCTTCAGCCAAGCGCACCGCAACTGATAAAAGCGAAGTAGAGGAGCTTTTCAAGGTAACCGTGACCTCACGCATGCTCCGAATGAGTTCTGCGGTTGGTGCGTTCGTGTGGCCAAGTTTGTTCACAAGTCTTGATCCCAAGGTGCGTGGAGAATGTGATGTCAACGAAATCGGGGTCTGGCATGGGAGAGGCGAGCGTCTAGCAATTAATTGATGAGATGTTCCGATAGGCAGTCATGGCAAGTCGTCGTATTTCTGAGACACTCAAGCTCACCGCGCCTCGAAAAGAGGTTCACCCACTAGCACCTCTTACATCAACCACATCTTGAATTCGCCCACGGAAAATTCTCTGTGGCATTCGTTGGGAGCTCTGCTTGTCGACGGTTCCAGTGGATCAAGACAATGAGGGCCGCCTGTCCCTCGTGCTCGATGCAAGTGAGCGACTGGTTATGGCAGGGTCAGTGGACGAAGTCGTTGCTGTGCTGCGCGACACAGCCCGTGCGGCGGTTGGGGCTGAGGGCATCGCTGTTGTCATTGAAGATAAAGGGCGTTGCTCCTACGTTGCGGAAGATGCGGTTTCCCCGCTTTGGCAAGGTCAGACCTTTCAGGCTGACCACTGTATTTCGGGTTGGGTTATGCATCACCGTGAGACAGTTGCGATTCGTGATGTCCGGGTTGATCCGCGCATCCCACAGGACGCCTACGCGGCGACCTTTGTTCGCAGCCTGGTCATGGTGCCGATAGGCAAGCCTGTTCCGGTCGCGGCACTCGGAG